>APMI01016097.1_pt1 | contig 19561 bp, 16 predicted proteins | sample 667938 | NCBI WGS metagenome assembly APMI01 (sample SAMN01084076, study PRJNA167559) | wastewater metagenome | biome: Wastewater | place: Denmark: Ejby Moelle, Odense | collected 2011-11-28 | reverse complement strand
TGATCAATTATAAATAATCACATTGACTTATCTTTATTTAATATTAAAATAACAAAATACAAAAAAATGAGCAACCCAACAGTGAATAAAGTCATAGACACTTTCGATTATTTAGTCCACCGTACAGAATCTAAGATAAAATAAACAGGGTATATTTTATTATAATTTAGAGCAAAGCTTAGTGGCTAAACTTAAATCAAGAAACAATTTAAGGGCTTCTGGGACGAAAGCGGTAAATCGTTGTTTATTGGAACTAGTATAGCAGCAGCAACTGTGCTTCTATTCAAGGCTGTTATGAAATGATTATCAATATTACTCTTATTTTCTTTGAATTTTCAATAACGCTTGAACTGCTTATTCACAGATAATTGATTGATCAAATAAACAACTACAATATATTATCTGAGATGAAATTATTAAATAAGATAAATGTATATCGACATCACTTCTTATAGTCTGTTACTTAAAAGTTTGTTTTCACTGTTATTTGCTCTTTTTCTGGTTTCCCCATGACCATTGATTATAATATGTCTTTAATTTTTTGCAAGTGTATTTTTCTTCTTCCTTTATGCAGAGGGAACATCGTTAATAGCATGTAACTATTATGTATTTCAGACCACGAGTAAACAAACCTAATCAAGTTTGTTTTTCCTTTTCCTTTTAAAACCTCAACTCCATCTATCATCGTATACCACAAAAATTTAACAGGTTACCTGATTTTAACATCGAATCCCACATTAGGTTTGACATATGTTTGCTTTTATTAGTCCCAAACTTCTTTAACTTTACCTTACAGTTCCTAAATCGTTTGTCGAGTCAAAATATAGTTGATTAAGTAGTTTTGAAGTATATAATTTTGATCGTAGTCGTGTGAAAAGTAGGTGGCTATTTATTTTCGTTTTTATAAATCACGCAAGCGATTAGGTATAGAAAGAATGTGCTATCTGATGTGACAACCTTTAATTTATTCAGGTCTGTTGTGTGAAAGTTGGCTCCTTCCGAATAAACGTTCTTGTAATTGTTTTAATTGGTTATGATGGCTCACTGTACATAAATAATGTTTACATCCTAGCTTCTTTATTTTGATTTATTGCCGCTTATATAATAATAGACCAACCCTTAATTTTCTGGAACTATCTTAATATAATAAATGCAATTATTGAAGTTTATCAACTTTTCTTTTTCGGATCATCACTCTAAGGTGGTGCATTCTTTTTCTCCCTTCGCTGCTTAATTCCAGTGACTTCGTCATTGAACTATCTAAATTTCTCATACTCTTAAATATATGTTGAAGACTGATTGGCCAAAGGTCCTATAAACTCATTAACTTGTAATTGTCTCGCTGACATTTTCTCGTTCATCTGGAGCAGTCTTCGTTCTGTTACGACTTTGTCAATAGCTTATTTAAACTAAATAAGAATATATTTACATTTCCACCTGTATAACCTTCAGTTACATGGGCAATAGTTGTGACTGGGAAATTATCAGGTAATCTTACTCCTTTCTTTTACATGAAATGTTCGAACAAAGCTTTACGAGTCGCGTAGTTAGGGAAGGGGAAATAGAATTTCTTTTGAGGGAAAGGCTTGATGAACTTTTTATTCATTTACCAAGGTTTGTTTGTGCATGCTATCACAGCAACACGATCCTATTTCTTTAACACCTTCTTTTTGTATTTAGTCAGTACCTTTCTTAGCTTTGTAAAGTTAGGACCTGCAGCTCCACCAGCACCTTTCTTCTTCTTCTTTTTCCCTTTGAAAATCTGCTCAACTTAGTCCATATAAATAATGGCAGGTGGAAATGTTTTGGCAACATTGAATGTCATTGCTAACATTTTATTTAGTTCCTTCTTATCATTAATTTTTGCCTCTAACGTGTAAGGGGACAACTCTAATACAAGTGAATCTGTTTCATTTGCTAAAGCTCTCACCATTAACGTTTTCCCAGCTCCATGCGGACCGAAAAACAGGAAATAGTGCAACTTTTCAACTCTCTACTTCACAAACTGGGAACCTAGAGGTATACCAACAAGCTCTACTAATATTTGTCTAACATCGAAATAGCTTGGGTCAGGCATAAGTTCACTTGCTTTTTCCTACTTTGTTCTTAAGAAGTTAGGTTCGCCAATAAGATCCCTAATACGTGCGGGAACAAGCTTTTTGAGAACACCGAAATCAACAAGATGACCAATTTGGTCAAGTGGAGGAATCTTTCTTATTTCCTTCCACCCAGGTACTTTTATTTTCTTCTCTTTCTTCTTCTTCTTCTTTTTCTTCTTCTTTTTTCCTTTCTTCTTCTTGAATTTAATTCTAAGATTAGCCAACTCTAGTTAGATCATGTCATCAACCATCTTTTGAATTTGATCTTCTACTTCTGGCAAAACAGTTTCTTTAATTTTTCTCATTTCAGGCTTATCTTCAGCGCTAATCTGATCTTTCCATTATTTTGTGTGTTTCTCAATTTGTTGTTGCATAATCAACACAGTTTATGTAGGACCATTTCTTGGATTGTCTTTCTCAAACTTGTCTTTCTAAGTAAGTTTCTTCTTTTTCTTACCTTTTCCTTTTTATTTTTTCTTAGCTTCAGCTTATTTTTGCATCTGCTCAAGCTCTTCTGCAGTAGGAGGAATTTTAACTTTGTCTTTCTAATAAAAATCTTTAACGGTGTCTGGTATTTTAGCAAATTCATTTCTTTCCATAAACTAACTGATCCATAATCTTCTGTCTCTGAGCATTTTCTCCTTCATTGGCTCCTCCCACTTTTCATAAAGCTAATCTTTTAAAGTTCCAATGGTCTATTGATACTATTTAGAATTTTGAGCTTGCAGTTCTCTCATTTTTTCTCTATTTTTGTTCATTTTATAGATAGCCGTGTTTGGATCATTAGGGTTCTGTGGTTTCTTTACAATGCCTAAAAATTATAACTATTGCTGTCTCATTCTATCGACATGCCTTCTTGCTAAAAATCCTCTGATTGTTTTTTGTATTAACGTCCCTTGTTCATTTTGAACAGCTTAAGTATCATCATAATCTATTTTTTAAGCTCCTTCATTCTATTTTTTCTTCATTTATTTCTTCTTTTCTCTCTTTTGAAAGTAAACTGCCTTCAAAGCTCTAACAATACCTTGTCGACCTCTTTCGATTTTTTGAATAATACGAATAGCAGTTTACATGTTTGTATCAAGAGCACTTTTTTCTTCTATAATTTCCTCCTCAGGCAGGCTTGTTTACTTAAGATCAACAAGGAACTTCTAAACAATCTGATTTCTTTTTTATTTGTCAGGCACTTTATCGTACATGTAATATCTTGGGATGTGCATCTAAATTTATGCAGGTCGAAGGCGCATCTCAAGCAAGAACTCATCAAGGTTTACATACTCTGATCTCACAGAGTTGGTTGCAGTGTTGTACCTGATGAGGTTAAGCTTGATTTCGACGACTCTTAACATCGTTGACTCGAGCATTTCCTTTAAGAGCACTCTCTTCTGGGGGTGGACCAGCTGATCGTAGCAGTCTTAAAGAATTTTGTAGCATTGAACGTATTTTATATAAAGGTGCGAGTAGAAACGAAACCACTCTTCATCCTTCCTCTCGTACTTGACCTAAAATAACGTATAGAGTTACTCCTTTTTCGTTCAGGTTCTAGTCCAATGGCTCGAATTCCTCATGGATGTTCTCGAGTAAGTCGTTGATCGCCTCCTTCCACTTGTTATTGTAGTAGGCGCTCGACATCAAAACCTCGAGTTGAGGCTCCTTATCTAAATAAATAAATGTAACTGATATTCAAATTGAAAACAAATTATTTTCTTCCATGCAATATCCCAAAGATAATTTCAGATATTAAATAAGATGAGTTTAATAATATAGAGCAAATCCACAATCATTTCTTCTTGGCTGGGGCAGCACCTTTCTTGGCATCCTTCTTGCCTTTTCCAGCGGGAGCCTTATCAGCAGCTTCTTTTTCTTTAGCTTTTCTTTCAGCTTCGAGAGCTTATCTTTTAAGTCTCATTTTTTATTCGTTCTTCTTCACGGTCTCAGCGTCCATCTTGATAGTTGTGTGGCAAAGCCCGCAGTAGTAACGATCCCAATGTTGAGCCATGAAAGTTCCAGGTCCGCATGAAGGGCAGGTCTTTCTTTGTTGAGTAATGTTTCCTTTTCCTAAATTAGCATTATAGTGTACCATCAACAGCGTAGAGACTCAAGGGGAGGAGTTTTATCTTTTTGTGGATATGTTTGTTTTTCTTCTTTGTGGTGTAAGCTTTCTTCTTCTTTTTCTTCTTACCACCGTCTAGGTCGCCAGTCAAGTACACATTGGCACTTTCTCTCAAAAGTTCCAATGATCTAAGAATTGCTCCTTCAAAGACAAGTCTGCTGCCGGCATTTTGAGTCAAGATAGATTCAATAGTCGTCTGTGAGTCAATATTGAGGACGGTCTGAGAGCCATCCAGCCTATGCAAAAAGATTTGCATGAGTGGGTAGAAATAATTTAATATTTATTAACTTTATATATCTAATATCAATCATCAGTTTAGGGTTTAATTATCTTAACTCACTAGGTAAATAAAGGGAAGTATGGGGCATCAATCTGATTAAAAAATAGTTAAAGAATTTGGAGGACCTATTGGTGCTGTTTTTATCATGATTTGGTCACATTGTCTAATGTTGTATCTTTGGCTAAGTTTGTAGTACTATGATGGAGGAATATTCATGCCAAATCTCAAAATCATATCTTCACAGCTATAAAAAGCTATACCAACTACTCAGTCAGTGCTTGTTTATTGGGGCTTCATGATTCTGCAGATAGGCTTAGCATTTGTGATGCCAGGTCCAAAAATAAAAGGATTGCCTGTGCCATCTGAAAACAATAAACAATATGAGTATCATTGCAATGCTTTGTACAGCTGGTACTTTACTCTTGCTTTGTTATTCGTGTTGCATTATACTGGAGTGTTTCATATTACTTTCTTGATGGATAATTTTGGTAGTATGTTGGTTACTTCTATGATCAGTGGCGATATTGTTTCATTAGTGATCTATTTATGGGGTATTCTTAGTAAAAAACAAATAAGGATGTCAGGCAATATATTCTTTGATTTCTTCATGGGCTCGATTTTGAACCCTCGATTAGGCAAAGTGGATTTAAAATTATTTGCTGAAATTCGTGCATCATGGCTCCAACTATTCTTGTTGACAGTGTCAGCAGCAGTCAAGCAATATACTCTTCATGGTCATATTACAAACTCGATGGTAATCATGATTATAGCACATTTCTTATATGCAAATGCCTGCATGAAGGGTGAGTAATGTGTACCTACAACTTGGGATATTTTCTATGAGAAGTTCGGGTGGATGCTTATTTTCTGGAATATTTCTGGTGTGCCTTATGTTTACTGTTTCCAAAGCGTGTACTTGTTTAAAAATTCATGGATTGATTATAGTGTAGGCACAACTATGCTTATTGTCGCTGTATTACTTGCTGCATACTATATATGGGACACAGCACAAAGTCAAAAAAATAGATTCAGAATGCAATTGAAAGGTACTTATGTGCCAAGATATTCATTCCCTCAACTTCCTTGGGGTACTTTACAAAACCCAAAATACCTTCAAACATAATCAGGAAGTGCACTATTAACTGATGGCTGGTGGAAATACGCTCGCAAAATCCATTACACTTGCGATATAGTAATGGCATCAGTATGGGCACTCAGTTGTAAATTCACAGGAGTTCTTCCATTTTACTACCCTATATTTTTTATTATTATGATTCTTCATCGGTATGGGCGTGATCAATAGAGATGCAAACGTAAATATGGTAAAGATTGGGATAAATATTGTGAAATTGTTAAGTACGCTTTTATCCCTTATGTCATATGATTTATTTATCTATATTTTCATCTAAAATATTAAATTATACAAAATTTGAATGTATGTTGATAAAAAACTTTGTTATAAATCAAACAGATAGAAAGAGATTATTGAATTTTGGTTTTGGTTTTGATAAAAAATAAGATTAATTTATTAGTGTCCCTGGCTGAATTTTTTATTATTTAGTTCTTGCGTACTTTAAGAATGATTTTCTATTCCCAATATATTTTAAAATTTTAGGCTTCGTGTCCTCTTCTTTAATTGGAATATTTGGATTTTTCAATGCTGTCTTCATTTGCGATAATATCGATTTCTTTCCATCTGATTTATGAATAGAATTAGGATATTTGCTAAAAAGTATGACTAATATGCCCATTGAATTATAATTGTTGTTCAGGATCATTTCATTTATGATTTTCTTAGAACTTTACATCGCAGGCTAACCCGTACAAAATTGGCCTCCTGTAACGATTTGTTGATTTATACAACTTTTAATAAAAAGTCTTGAACATTTTTGCAATATAGTGTGAGTACTTAAAGCAATCCATAAAATTTATGGACATTACAATGTTTTTATTTTTACTTTGTATTTCTGATTATAGCCAAGACAGCTGGTATTTTGTTAACTTCGAAAGCGAATGTGTTTTGCTCTTTAATATTTCGGAGACTATGGATTTTTTTATGGATTTTTCTATGCATTTTATACAAATTCATTAGTTGATAGTAATTACATGTCTTTAGTAAAATATATTGCGTGTAGTTCTCCAATTGATGCAATAATTATATTCTACTCGCACTGAACTACTGAAATTAACGATATTTTGTTATCTGGACCAGATTAAGAGAAACATTCATTGATAATTTATCGAATTTGTGCAGGTTTGACAATATTGTTAAATTTTTATGATAGATTTGCAAGCAATATTGAAAAATGTTGGCAATATCGCTTCATATCTATTTATGAATTGGTGGATTATATTAAGAGAAAACTTTTAACAGGACCTAAATTTATATCAAATTGGAATTGTTACGCGTTTTCTTCCATTTTTGTTTGAGACCAGCCATAGCCAATTACTTTGCCATAAGATTTCGTAGACATTCTACTGACAACATCTAAAATTATATTCAAATTTACCTACTTTACTTTTATTCGGAGAAAAAGAGCCTCGAGAACTAGCCTAATGAATATTTTTAGCTACAGCACCATATCTGTGTATGTTATGCTCTTATTGGAAACTTAATTTTTTTATTGCTTGTCGACGAGACTGCTGTCTAATTCAGACTAAAATTACTTGTCTCTGATTTGAGAAACTGATGCTTCAGTGGAGTATCTTCTTGCAAAATTGTTCATCGAAGACTCCAGCAAGTCAGAGTACTTGTTATGGCTCTTAGGAGTTGAGTAATCATGACTCATGAAGACTAATAAAACTATTTTTATGTATTAAAATTACTTACTTAATTACATACTAGATTTTTATAATCCATAAATGCTTCTATTACTATTTAATTATTAAACTTCAGATTTTAAAAAAGATCAAACAACAAAAGAAGAAAGATTCCTTTACATTTCATTTAGATGTAGTTGTTCTTTGATCACTTTAATATTGAGTCAATCAATCTATTATTGTAAAATTTTTTATAATAAATCAATAATCAGAAACAAAAGCGAGATAACAATACTTTACGAGCATGAGAGAACAATAGTAATAGTACGGACATAATAACACAGCGATTGCACAATGAAGATCTTATTACTCGGCAACTCTGGTGCAGGAAAGTCGTGTCTATTGATGCGATTTACTTAAAACAAATTTCAAGCTGGGTACTACAACACGATTGGAGTCGATTACGTACTTTTTTCACAATAAAACATAGAAAATAAAGAAAGCAGTCATTGATAGCTACACCGCCAAAATGCAAATAGTAAGAATTCTATAATAATACAGTGGGATACAGCAGGCCAAGATCGGTTCAAAAATATAACCAGCAGTTATTACAGAGGTGCTGATGGCATTATCATTATTTTTGATATCACTGATCGGGTGTCTTTTTAGGGCGTGCAGGGCTGGCTCACTGAAATTGATAAGTATACTTAGCCTACTGTTAAGAAAATACTTGTAGGAAATAAAACAGATCTTAATTAAAGAAGACAAGTTCCTGCTGAATAAGCACTTAAAATTGGTAACATAATTATTTTATAGTAGCAAATAGATTAGGTATGAATTATGTTGAAGCATCAGCAAGAGATGGCACTAATGTATAGAGAGTATTCTTAACAATTGGTAAACTTATCATAGACGGACAGGGTACTAAGTTGAAGCGAAAATAATCAGATAAGAAGCAATTGTAAAATTTGAATAAAAAGAAAAATGAAGGTTGCTGTTGAAAAATAATATGCAGTTATCAAAGACACTATGTTTATTTATTTGTTGTTCATTTTTGTGGCTTTGATACGTTAATAGCTTTAATTTAAATTTGGAATAGCCCGCATGAAGGTATTAAAATGGAGCCAAATATGTATATCGCTGATATATTGATAATATAAAGCTATGCAATAATCTAACAGACTCGCGCATATGTTCATCGTCATTACTACAATAATTATGTTCAGTTCGTTTGCTGTATCAGCAAATTGTAGTCTAGCCTCGGATATATAGAAGTTGATTCCTAATGGAAAGTCAGAAATGGACTCAGCAGTGGTCGTTGATTTCATCAAAGATAATAGACGCATTAATGACTTAATAAATAATAAAGAACTTCTAATTGCTAAATATGAAGAGTATAGGCGATAATGGAAAAATAGAATGATTGAATTTCTTATTAAGTAGCTCAGTCTTAGTGAAGAAAATGCTAAATAAGCTAGAAAAAAGCCAGAAGAATACAAAATCGATTATGAGACTTACAAAGTATTCATCAATACTCAATGATTATTAATGTTATCCTTTATTTTCTAAAATCAACTAAAAATTGGTTGTTTCGTTGCTAAAATGCCATATACGAGATTGCTAATTCTCAAATATATTAAAATTTTAATACTATTAACTCTCAAGTAGGTATAATAACTAAAATAAACCGATGATTTATTTATCATTTGCAACTCATTTTTTCTCTTTGTGTTCCTTCTTGACAGTTGCATTCTGGAATCTTTTCTCAACATCTTTCCAGTTGACAACTTTCCAGATCTGCTTAACGTAGTCAGGTCTCACGTTCTTATAGTCGACGTAATAGGCATGTTCCCAAACATCAATGGCTGAAAATAACAAATAATGTACTGAGAAGTGGGGTAAGACCCAAAGGAGCAAGCATCTCTTGGTTAGGTAAATCAACTAATCTCAACGATTTTGAGACATTGTCATAAGCAAGCCAGCCCCATCCTGAGCCTTGAATTGGCACTGTTTTCTTTGTAAATTATTCAATTAGGTTTTCATAGCTGCCGAACTGTTCCTTCACTTGTTTAGTAAGTGGAGAGTTCTCATCAGGGAATTGACCTCCACCTTGACCAATGGGAGCTAAGTTTTCCCAATAAATCGAGTGGTTGATGTGACCTCCAAGATTGAACTTAATGGTTTGAGTCAACGTCACCATTTTGTTATAGTCAAAGTTAGCTCTGGCTTCTAAGGATATTTATATGTTTATTACCTTCGAATTGCTCAATTGCAGCATTAAGATTGTTGACATAAGCTTGGTGATGCTTCTTATGATGAAGTTCTAACAATTTGCTGCTCAGAACTGGTTCCAAGGCTGAGTAGTTGAATTTGAGCTCAGGAAGAGCAACTTTGGCAACGGGTTGAGCTGTGGAGAATTTACGAAGCATTCTCGAGGTAGAAGTTGCAAACATCATGGATATCCACTTGATAATATAATTATGCTTGAATTTTAGTCTTAATATTGAGAAATAAATAAATTGTTCACATTTAATAGGCCAATCAAAAGTGAATAGGTTTGTCATAGGTAGACATGCAAGCTTCCTTGAAAGCCTCAGAAAGGGTAGGATGGGCATGGCAAGTTCTTGCAAGGTCTTCTGAGCTTGCACCGTACTCAATACCAATGACAGCTTCTTGGATCATCTCACCAGCTCCAGGACCAATAATATGTGCTCCCAAAATTTTATCAGTCTTCTTATCAGCTAAAACCTTAACAATACCATCAGTATTGGAAATAGCCTTTGCTCTCGAGTTAGCCAAGAATGGGAAAACACCCTTATTGTACTCAACACCTAAAATATTAATTTAAATTACCTTTCTTCTTAAGTTCTTATTCGGTGTATCCAACAGCTGCAACTTCAGGATAAGTATAAATCACACCAGGAATTGCATTGTAATTAATGTGAGGATGTCTGTTTCCAATTGCTTCAGCAGCAAAGATTCCTTATTATTCAGCCTTGTGAGCAAGCATAGCGCCTCGCACGCAGTCTCCGATACCCCAAATATTTGCAACGTTTGTTTTAAGATGATCATCAACAATGACTCGACCTTTATCATCAACTTTAACACCTGCTTTATCAAGTCCAAGGCCTGCAATGTGTGGTTTTCTGCCTGTGGCTACGAGGACATGATCAGCTTTTAAAGTTTTCTTTTCACCTCCTTTAACTGGTTCGATAACAAGTTCAGCGCTGTCTCCGTTGTTCTTACCTGAGATAACTTTATGTCCTGTGAGAATAGTCATACCTTGCTTGACTAATATTTTATGGAATGTTTTTGCGATTTACAAGTCAAGAGTAGAGCAAATTTCATCGAAAAATTCAACAACAGTAACCTTTGTTCCGAATCTTTGATACACAGATCCAAGCTCAAGTCCGATAACACCACCTCCGATAACAATTAAGTCCTTAGGAATTTTGGGGAGGGATAAAGCTCCTGTTGAACTGACAATAACTTTTTCATCGAAAGGAAGACCAGGGAAAGCATTTGGTTCACTACCAGTAGCGATGATAGTTTTATTGGCTTTAATTGTTTAATTCTTGCCATCGTTTCCTGCAACCGAACTAAAATAATGATAAATCATACATTGTTGTGGAATCAACAAATGTACCTGTTCCTTTCATATAGGTCACTTTGTTCTTTTTGAATAGTCCTTCGATACCCTTTGTCAACGAGGTCACAATCGATTACTTATTCTTCTGGGTTTGAGGCCAGTTAAGACTGACACTGCTGATTTCAATGCCCATGTTCTTAAAATCATGATTTGCTTCATGAACTTTATGCGAGATATTCAACAATGTTTTTGAGGGAATGCAGCCGACATTCAAGCAAGTTCCTCCAAGAGATCCTCTTTTTTCAATACAGACAGTGCTGAGTCCAAGTTGAGCAGTTTTAATTGCAGCAACGTACCCTAAATAAGTTAATTGTTACCTCCAGGTCCACCTCCAATTACTGCTACATCGAATGTTTTAGTTGAGAACTTGAAGACTGGGTTTCTTGATGTGAAAATCTTGAACATCAATTAAAAAATATTAGAAAAATATTAAGACGCATCACATAGATGACACCATCAGATTTTAATATGAGACTACATTTTTTATTTTAATAAATTAATAAGAGTCTATATTTTACACATTTGTTATATTATGTAATCCTAATTTATGTCAGAATTTACCAACATAAATGAGACACCATCGTATTTTTTGATATTTAACATGAACATATTCTACTTAGTGAGAAATATAAATTTGACACATGTTTATATTACAATTATTCTGCCTCTATTTGCTAAAATTATTCAAAGTAACTTAAATTCAAATATTTAATGAGTCTCTAATAGCATATATTATTAATACTTTTATAGCGCTTTACAAATAAATAATCTTTAGTAGACGAAAAAGCAATGATTGAAGTACAAACATGCCCCTTCTGCAGTACTGAACTTTCATTAAAATAAATTTCAGATCATCAGTCACAATGCTCTAATTCCCCAGATAAGCGCACCGATGCCAGCTTAAGTCCTAAAATCAGCAATAAAGATGGGTTAATATATACTAAAATTGATCTAAATGTGGATCTGGCGAAAAATTATTGTGCTGTTGGGAAATTTATGGAAATTTTAAAATATGAGGCTCAGTATATTGTGAAAAAATATCTCACTGAGAAAATGAAGAGTTGTCAACTTGTTATAACTCTAGACTAAGCTTACGCTACAATATAGACATAAAAATAAATCAACAAAAGTCAATAATATGACATTAAGGAACTTCTCTAAGAATAATTGAACTCTTATGAGATTATTTCTTTTAAATGTGACTCAGCTTTCGAGTAAAGTATCTATCACTTGGAGGATCAATACACTCTTCATAAATCAGATTCAAACATCTTACTATTCGCCAAAAAGCAATAAATTCTGTAGAAAGTAATAAAATTCTTTACAGATTTACTACAGCTTGATCGAACTGTTAATAAAACTAGTCTAGTCTCAGAAATTGTCTAACTTTAGATTTAATAAGATCGAGCTAAATAAGTTGAAGATGTTTTGAAGCATATCAACATGTTCATTGCCAATGCTGACCAAGTGAGCATTAAGGTGAAATTTATGGAGAAAAAATGTATGGTGTTCATCGCAGGACAGCAATAAAATGTTGAGACATGTAAAGAGTACATTACATAATCTATTTCTAAACAGGACTTGGACACATCTATTAAGAAATTCAGGCTTACTTAATAATAGTACAAATTTGTGCAAAGATAGAAGCTTCTTGAATCGTATAAGCAAACACTTGGCATAAAATTTGATGTAAAACAAATCCACATCTCTCGAACAGTTAATCTGCATAACACTTCTTGCACAATATTACTTGTCTCAAATCCGTCTTTGTTATGCCTCCCCAAAACCGCAGTCATAATACTTCCGTAATCCGAAATGCAATAAATAAAATAACTTCAATAAACTATGCATGCACTAAAGGATTATATTTTCTACTCACCAGAAGGAAAAGACGTTTAAGTGGAGAAAAACTTTGCAGGAAAACTCGGCAAAGTAGTCGAAAGAATTTAAGGGAAAGTTTAAGATGCAGTTGATGAATTTGTTAAGTTTTTCATCTAAACGTAAGGTTAAATTGCCGTTGTTCTGCCTAAAGAGAAAAAATAAGAGTTTATTTAAAAAATCGTCAATATACTCATGGCTACCAATAAGAAAATTAAACTATACCTATTGGAAAGAAATCATGAAAAGAAAGCTATTTAAGCTCTAAATAACTGTTTGAATAGTACAAAAAAATGGTACGTAACAATTAAAGGCAAGAAATATTATTATTCAGACCAGTTAAGTTATAAAATATAAATGTCTATTAACAGCGGCATGCATGTTTTACAAGTTACTCATGATGATCTGCTTATCAAGAAAGCGACACATACATATAACGAAGATTAAGGATAAATTGTTTGTCTTTCATCAGGAGCTCGACATTTTGTATAAGACCATGGCTCTAATTTAATTGTCTTTGTATAAAATTAGACCTTCATGATTTAGAAACCATAAAATCATGGCAAGTAGCTAATTTTTGGCTTATATTAGATTGATCTTGTGAATAAAATGGAGAAAAATTTGTTAAGTAGAGACTAAAAACATATATGCTTTGAAAAAGTAAAAGGTTAAACACAACATGTTATTTAAGATGAAAAAGTAGAGACATAGATAAGCTTAAAATATCCTGATGAGGTAACATTAAGTTAAATATAAAAATAAATTCAAGTATTCATATTCAAACACAAAACCACACAAAAATTCGATATTTAAGGCATAAGTCCATAGAAGATTAAATAAATTCTAAATTGGTGTAAATTGAACAAAATGGTGGCTATAGTAGATGAATCAAATTTTAAACTTGTTGTGAGTTCATTTAACTAAATTGCTATAAATAGCTTGGAAAAGCTTATTGAAATCCATAAGAAAAAATTACTTGCGGGAGCTCTTTAGTACCCAACTTATTGGGTTGAAGATCAAAAATAATAACTAAAACTACATGAAGTCGATCCTAAATCAAAATAATTTCAATCAGTTGAAACTAAATTCAAAATAGCAAAAATAAAGAAACTTCAGCGAGTTCAAAATAAGATTCTCTTTTAAAAGTATAACTCGTAGAAAAATTTCCTTTCTTAGCAGAACGAAAGTCCAGTTAGATAAGTCATGATGTATCACGGAACCCGAGCAAACGACCCTGAGATGATCTATGGCGATCGTGAATAATCTTTCAATATAAACTATGCCAATATGGGAAGCTACGGAAAAGGAATATATTTTGCCAAAAACAGTGAATATTCAAATAATTACTGTTATACTGTAAAAGGAACCGGTAATAAACAGATGTTCTACTGTCTAGTACTAGCAGGACACTCGTAAATTTATACAGGCAAGCAAACTTTAAATACAAACTATAGGGTTCCTTAGAAAAAAATAAGATATTAATCTGTGGTCAGCTCTAAAAATTAGTAAATTATGGTTGTATTTAAGAATAGAAGGGCATATCCTCTATATCTTATTACTTACTGATTAATAGACTTTCATATTTCAATAAATTATTTTTAATTAAAATGTTTACTCATAGAATAAAATCATTTCTTGGTCACGATATCGATCAAATCTGTGACAAATTTAAGATTCTGCTCTGGAGATTTCTTTTTTAAAGGAGGGAAATGAACAAATAAGCTTGTGCAATATTCGCCTGAAATTTGTTGCAAACTGTTGAAATAAATATAGTTGCAAAGATATCTTCCAGGGTCTTTACTAAGTTAAACTTAGTGTCCTTTATTTCTAAGTTAGGTTGATAACCACTTTAAATTAACTTTAGTCTAAAGAGGCTGATCAAGCTCCATTTTATGACAAATTTTCTCATTAGAGCACTGATATCCATCATTATCAGGAATACCAAAATCTTTATTATTATACCCGCAAGTCTCCAACTGGTACACTGAGTCAGGCCCAACTCCCAGATGCAAGTTTAGAGTTTTTCCTTCTATTGGATTCACACTGATAGATAAATAGTGAACATAATTATCAACTGCTTTGACAGTGACGTTTAATTTTTATATTCTTCGCAATTTTAAGTGAGGTTTCTTCTTGAACTCGTTGATAACAAGCTCAGTTGGGTTGACTTACACGTTGCCGAATGCTTGGAAACCTGTTATGTTTACAATATCGAACATTAAGATATGTCTATTATAATAATTAACAGATTAATGACAAAAGTCCATATTACTAATCAAATATATTCTAATCCAATCATCAAATATTTATATAAATAAATAAAATATATACAATTTACAATTTTCATTAGGAATTTTAATGCGAAACTTAACCTACATACAATCCCATCATTTTTTCTATGGCAAATTACGAATGACAGGCATGATCAAATCTCTAAGTTGCATCTTTGCCAGCATATTAATATATAATCCATCGTCCTCCAGGGTGCTACTTTGCGAACTATGTGACATCAAATATTTGATTATTGACTACGATCCAGCAATCTTCCTGTGTATTATGCTTATGAATTTCATCCCATTAATATTTTAATGTTGCACCTGCTTTGCTTTATGACATTATTTGTTCAATACTACTTCACAACTTATAAAATTGTAAACACATTGAAGATTTTGGTATTAAATAGATTAAAAAATGATAAATTATAATAATTAGCAAAAGAATTATATATTGTATGGCAAATCGAGTACAGTACTAGAACTCAAATGATATTGGTGTGTTTTCTAAGCTCACCAATGGTTACTGCTTAGTTGCATCTGGAGGCTCCTATAACTTCTACAGTGTCTACGAAAGTGAACTGGGATCATTCATCCCCGTTGTGCAGACCACTATTGGAGGAACCAGAATCGTTGGTAGGACTACTGCTGGTAACAAGAAAGGCCTGATTGTACCCAACAATACTACTGATAACGAGCTTAGAAATATCAGAAACAGTCTCTCAGAAAATATTAAAGTTGTGAGAGTTGAAGAGAAACTGTCTGCTTTGGGAAACTGTATTGCATGCAACGATTATGTGGCTTTGATCCATCCCGACTTAGACAAATAAACTGAAGAGATTATCGCTGATACTTTGGGTGTAGAAGTGTTCAGAAATTCTATCGCCAACAATATGCTGGTTGGCACTTACTGCGTGTTGAGTAATAAAGGAGGCCTTGTGCACCCACAAACTACTGTGGAACAACTTGATGAATTATCCAATTTATTGCAAGTCCCCCTGTGTGCGGGTACTATTAACCGAGGGTCTGATGTGATTGGAGCTGGACTCGTTGTTAACGATTGGGCTGCATTTTGTGGACTTTAGTCAACTGCAACTGAGATCCAAGTTGTGGAAAGTATATTCAAATTACAAAATAATAACCAAATGGAAGAGGCTTGAAGGATTTGATTCATATTATTTTGTCTATAATCAATATTTATTAATTCTTATTTTTTTTTTGACATTAGCTATTTAAATTTGTTGATAATTTAAAAATATAGCTTCAAGATATGGCTGACAAATAAAAGGATGATAAACAGAAAAAGTAAACAATCTTTTAAATTTAGACCTGAAATTGCTTACCGAGTTGAGCTCGAGAAAAGAATTTAGATCAATAAATCTTTCAGTGAGAGAAGAAATCAAGCTGTCGCCATGAGAATACTCAGCTACGGATTATTTGGACAGAAAAGATATCAGAACTTGTACTTAACATGTTCTTTGAATTGTTTCCATTTGGCATTGAAAATTGCAAATAATATCCACCAGAGAGTGGCAGGTCTAGCGATGATTATTAAATTTGAAATTGTTCAAGTTTTGGAATATTTTGTGGCTGCTGTAAATGACAAGTTCTTTGAGTAAAAGAAGTACTCTAAAATCACCATAAAATTAACAAGAAATCCAACTGAGGATGATAAAAAATAAGCAGGCTATAATCCAGGGTTATCAAATGATCAGGTAGAAGAGCCATTAGCTGAGTAAAAATTATTTTATAATTAGAGTCTTGAAAAGAAGAAGGAGAGGCGATGAGGGCGAGAATAGGGATAACAGAAAAGTGAAAGATAGGGATCATCGAAAGAATAACAAATAAAGAAATAATAAGGGCAGAAATGATAGGAACGATCGAGAAAGAAGCGAAGAGAGAGATCAAAGAAGTTATAGGGAAAAGAACAGAAACTAAAGAAATAAGGACAGAGAGACAAAAGAGAGAAGAAATTACAGGGATTAAAGAGATAGAAGCTAGGACAGAAACCGAGATAGAAATCAACAAAGAACAAGACAAAAAAGATATAGATAAAGTATTAATTTGCTTATGTAGACTCTAATTAAAGAGTTAATTAAGGATAAAGCTATCGTCGAGGTGAAACAAAGACAAGAGGCGGACACAAAGGTCCTGCTGGTGGACGTAGAGAGTAAAGAGAGTACAAGGAAAAATAGTATCGAGATGATAGAAACAAGCGAAGTTACGATGATAGAAAAGTTAACAGGGATAACAGAGACAATAAAGATAATAAAAGGGATGACAGAAAAGATGAAAGACAAGACAGAAAAGATGACAGAAAAGATGATAGAAGAGATGAAAGAAGGGATGACAGAAGGGAGACTCGCGACAACAGAAACATACGCGATAATAGAGATACTCTTGATAATAAGTAAAAAGAAAGAGGAGATAGAAGACCAAGAAGAGGAAATCGATACGATGATCAAGATGACTGATTAAATACCATTAAATTAAATATAACTATTTATTATAATTAATAAAAGAATTCTTGAAACTATTAATTCTATCCAAATAAAGCAACAACAAGACACTTTGGCCGAGCGGCAAAGGCGTTCCTCTGATTAAACAATCCCCAAACCAGATCGTGGGTTCGAGTCCCACAGGTGTCTTTTTCATGACGCTTCTTCTGATTGAAAATAAATATTATACTCTAAGTCAAATAAATATATACAATATTATTTATAAACTATAATGTCAGGCCTTAATTTAATTCTGATTTTCACTACTAATCTCGTTCGGCTGATCTCGTGGTACGAAAATATCAAACCACTGATCTTCTCCAAGAGACGGTACTTTTAGAACTTAAAGATTTTTCTTAGTATGCCTATTAGTTTTTTGCCCAATCAAAGTGCTCACTAAAGCTGGTGAAGGAATTGAACGTAATAATTGTAAATGTTTGGCTCCATTGTTTCGACAGGATAGCTTATTTGTTGGTAATGGCACGTTTATTAGTGCTCCATTTAGTAATGGACTGCATGAAATAACATTTATTTTTAAATGTTAAGCTGTTTCAAGAAGAGAACCAAATTATTGATTTTTTTCAGCAAAAACTTCTGGCATCATGATATTAATCTAATATAAAGCATGTTTTACAGGAATTTGAAGAAATCGAAAACCATGATTTTCTCCACCCACTTTTTTTGCTATTTTTAGCACAGAGTTCATGTTCAAGTATACAGGATGTTTCGGAGATACTCTGAAACTTTGCCATGAAGCAAGGCCGTAACTTTTTATTTTTTTCTCGCTAATTGATTTTTCACAAAATTAAAATGCTTTCGTAAGTCTTTATTAAAATTTGTCTTTTCCTATTCCTTCCCTATATTATCTATAAAAATCTTACATTTGAGACTCGGCAAAATTGTTCAAATAAAAGACATCAACGGCTTTAAGTTTAAGAGCTTATAGTGATTTATTCAGAGAATGCTCTAAATAAGTGGGATGAACACAGTGATCATTAATAACTTCATTATTCAAATCTGCTGATAATTTCTATCGGACATATCCTGCTTTCGTTCCTATGAATATTTAGCTCCTTTAATATTTTTTATGTTCTGCCAAATATCTTAAAGCTAACCCCACAACCGATTAAGATCTGCCTCCTCGAAAATTGGAGCAAGTGTCAATACAGTTAACTCCACTAAGCACAGAGTCTATGATCGCGTTGAACTGAAGAATATCGTCACGGGAATCAAGACTCCCTTTATATGTGCCGATACCTATACTGCTCACTGATAACTTAGCGCCAGAAGAAATTAAACTTTTCATCATTATTTATGGATGTTTTTGAGCAAATTTAGTCACTCCCTAGACTGTGCAATAACCCTCAATGTTTTAATTTATTGACGAAGTCAGATAGGCCTAAAACTCGTTCTTTCTAAACTTTTCATAGTGTTCAACTGAAGGCTCGATAGCGTGCGAACAAAACCGAGCAACCACGATTCTTGATATCTGTGAAAGCATCACAATTATTATTAGCCTTATTATAATTGTAGACGATATGTGTTAATCATGTTATCAATCTATTCTTGCATATATTTATATAAAATTATCTATCATTAACATGCATCGGCTAGATTAATTGCCAGAGTACCACAGAGTCATCCCGAAACTAATTCAAAAATACAAAATAAAAGCTATGCTTAAAGTATGGAAGAAGCGTTCCAAAAATTCAAAGCAAAGATGGTACAAGTTACGATAACTTGGTCAAACTGAGCAGTCATACTTAGAGAAATTGTTGGTTTTACGAGACCAAGTTAAAAAGCCACTTCGTGATAGCAACCTCATTTCAGAAATATAATAAACATTAATTTTTGCTAACTTGGACGGCATGATCCAGTTAGCTACATAAATGAAATCAAAAATAGACAAATTGTTATAGACTTGGAACCCAATTACTACTATCATCGCCCCCACAATCGAATCCTTAGTCATATATCTTAAAATTTATAAGGAGTTCAGTAACAATTACTC
>APMI01012844.1_pt1 | contig 19568 bp, 22 predicted proteins | sample 667938 | NCBI WGS metagenome assembly APMI01 (sample SAMN01084076, study PRJNA167559) | wastewater metagenome | biome: Wastewater | place: Denmark: Ejby Moelle, Odense | collected 2011-11-28 | reverse complement strand
TAATAAATTGCATAATGAAGCATGTTCATTAAAAATAATGAAAGCAGAGACAAAAATGCAGTATTAAGCTTACACCATTACTGTCCATGTTATGCCTGACTGCCAATATTTATGCCCTTTATAATTAAGTGAATAACACGGCTGTCAATAATTATATACACACAGCAATAAATAATGATCAATAGTATCTATTTCTCGGTGCTGCTCATGTTGGGGTATAAAATAAATCTTTGTATATATATAAGTATAGATAAAATGCAATAATATTAACAAAGTGCAAGCTGAAGCATGTCAAGTGGCCTATCAGAGCTGATGCAAAAGCTGAACTTCACCATGAGCGGGCAGAACAAAATCGGTAGCACAACCACTGTAAATGAGAAAGTCGACGAAATGGAAGTAACCCATACTTAATGCAGTCCACTTTGTATCAATTCAAGCGCACCCTTGACTCGCAGCAGAAGGAGCAATCTGAACTGCAATTCCAGCTTAAAAAATACGAAGAGCAGACCAAGACCAACCTGCATGAGTTGAACAAGGAGTTCAGTGACCGCATTGATTACTTGACTCAACTGTTTAAGCAGGCTAATGATCAGCAGGGTTCGCAGTTTGAGTACATGCAGAACCAGAATAAGACCCTTCATGAATAACACTAGAAAATGCATGAAATAGGTGCTGTAGTCAACGAGAAGACAGAAAATTTATAGAACTCTGTCGGCATTTGATTTTTATTATTTTAACATATTCTACTAACAGGAATAGCAAATAGAGATCTAATGTTTAACAATTTATCAGTAATCAAAGATTATATACTATCAAATATACACTAAAATATTGAAATAAAAGTATCAAACTAGTAGCACTCAATAACAAGTATCTCAGTAGATCAGAGAAGATAAGATATTTCATTAATATTTTAATTTATGTTGGCATTTCGCTTAATCTTTACTATCTTATTTTTTTAAATAATTCAAATTTAGAATGGCTGATTATTTTTCAAGTAAATTTTTTGTAATATTTTTAGCTTAATGTCTCAGTACCCGCCTGATTTGAGATAAGCCTAAAGTGATCGGCACTTGCTCAATACAACTTTAGAATTTTTTAGAATTTTTCTACCACCTTTTATTTTTTGACACTTGTCATCCATCCCTTTTTACCAATAATTGATTGCCGATTTGTGCTAAATCACGGTGGCAAATATCTTCAGTAGTAGGACTGTTGACAAGGAGATAGTAAGACGTTGCAATAATAAATTAAGAAGGCGCTGTGCTGTTAGTTAATAGACGTAATAAAAATTTTAATGCAGCAGCAGGAATTAGTGAATGAGCAACCTTTTCAAAATTAATTCAAATTAGATCGCTGCTCATCCACATCGACCGCAACCGAGGACGAGCTCCCGTCCCCCTCATAAGCCTCACCGGTGCTAGACTTTCTGACTCGGAGATAATGCGAGCGTATTCAAATGTTCCGCAGTCTCAGCATCGAAGACCAGGGCGTGCAGAAGCTAGCCGAGAAGGTGGTCAAGTGGATCCAAGTCATCGGCTTCACCAAGAATCTCGACTTCGAAACTATAATTTTGTCAATCACTCTTTTCTATGCTAGTCTCAGTGTAACGCCGCTAAACAAGAAAACCGTCGAGCCCACTGGTACATATGTCTCTATGTTAGTGTGTGCGTGCATGCTCCTCGCTTGCAAAATGACTAGTACTTCCCTTACAATGGCGGGCCTGCTTGCCCTTATTGAAAATCGTTAAAATTGCGTAGAAATCCTAGAACATTAGAAAAAAATACTATAGTGCTTGGATTATAATCTTTGTTTCGATTTTCCTATATTATAGGCAGTCAATTTCGCATCTTTAACAAGTTAGCAACAGTAAAGGCTCAAAATGCTCACAGAGTTACTACTGTTAAAGTAGGCTAAAATTCTATACGATACCACAAAAATATAGGAAATCATTCGACTCTCCCAAAATAGTAGGCTAGATGATTCATGCAAGCTAAGCTCAAAAATGCGCAAGATGCTCAAGAAAGCCAGTCATCTAGTAAACAAGTACCAATCTAAAATCAATGTGCATTCATTTATCTGTACTTCTCCTGATGATTCTATTTATATTTAAGCCTGATCTATCGCCAATATTAGCTATTAAGCACTTATACGAGTATGATTGAGTTTATTATTAATTCAGTGCATAATAAATTAGTAATTCAAACCAGTATGCCCTCTCGCAGAGTGCTGGCTCACAACGCACGAGTACTTGCTCGTAACAAGCAAGCCAAAGTAATTAATGACTTTCAAGTGCGCACTCTCGCTAGTGAAGATCTGTACTGGCTGCTATCCAGGCCTTCCCAATACTTGCAGACTGCCATGAGGACAGATGTCATGCAGTAACTGCTCAACATCCGTAGATTTGCTGCCTACAGAAATCTCGGCTATCTCACTGATGTGCAGGCCTCTAATTTTTTCAATTTCTTTGTTGTCCATAGAAATCTCAGTGACAATCAGTGGATGAACGCTAATTACTCAAACTAGAAGGATTATGATTTGTACATAAATCCAACAATAATATAGCGTTATGGATCACCTTCACCGATTTTAGAGCATTGTCACTCATTCCCCTTCTTCAGATCTACAGCAGATCGGTACAACAAAATCGAAGTAAAGTTCACCAGGGTCGATAACTTGAGGGATGAGAATGCAAACAAACTACTGCAAACTCATGAGTAAACATAAAAAGTGGAGGGGTTTAAGGCTGTTGTTATCCAACACTGCATGGATCACCTGTAAGGCAAACACTTCCTCACCCCAGAGGTGTCCAAGGGTCGCATTGATTTTGAAGAGTGCGGAAAATTATTTGCCAAAACTAAATTTCTAATCAAATAGTACAATTTGAGAGTGAAAAAAGCAATAGATGAGGGAAAATTGGACAATGATGCCTTCAAACAAGTAGAGAAAGATTATCAATAGCGCATAATAAAATCATATAGTTCAGATACGCCATAAGTTCAAGAGCACGTCAATAATTTCCGCAAAATGTTCTGACATCTTTACTCCTTCTATTACTAAGATATAAAAAGTACAGAAATGTAAGCTGGATTTGAAGCTACATTGAGGAATTGTTATTTGTGTTATAGTCTAATATATAAATTTGATAGATATGATTACAATTCATTAATGTGGGACGAGCAAACCAAAAACATCATTGACATAAACAACGACTCAAAGTTCGATGTAATTTCGAAATCGCATGCCTAAACAGCATACACAGCAACTCTTCCGCACATATTACGTTCATTTAATGTGCAAGTGAAGGCATAGAAATATTTTCTACCACTTCTCTTCAACGTTGACATGAAACTCAATGTCGCACATCAGTCTAAAGACGAGTTACAGGACAGGAAAATAAAATGTGAGGGCACTCTAGTCTATGAAAATGGGCGGCCTGTTGATTTGAAGGGTCTTTGTTTTACGGCTCTGCAACACGAGAAAAGATTATCCAAATTCTATTATATATGCAGAAAAAACTTCCATATCAAATTTCATCTACAGCTCACCAAACCTGCCAGTGAGAGAGTTGTCTCCGATGCAGATCTTGAAGTAGAGGGTCTATATCATTTGAAGATAGCAATATAGCAAAATAGGACAAACTTACACCATTTTCTAGCCTTTATTGGACTGATTTCAGTGCAGTAAAAAAGTAGAAATAGGCTACGAGCAATCACCTTAGTAAGTTTGGCCAACAAACAGATGCGTACGATTTTATAATAGCATATGACAGTTTATGAACCGTCATACGAATTTAAAACTTAAGGAACAAAATCAACAATAGTCTCATAGTAAACTAAAATGCATGAGCAATAGATCATGAATGACAGTTTGAGCACTAAATACACTAGATCTGAAATATCTTCTAAAACAAAATGTAGTAGTAGCTTGACACATACATATAACACTTTACAGAGGTAGCCGAGTAGTTTCAGATTCTGCTGTCAGCAATAGTTCTAAACTAACAAATTTAAATTCAAAGTGGCAGACATGTCCAATAATGCAGTCGTACAAGTCTCTAAAATCAACATAGAAGAACAAAGTTAGGCAAATCAGCCTTAGTTTAATCAAGGAGGATATTTTACAGTACAAATCTGTGAAGCTAATGTTGAAATTACAAAAGAAATATCCAAATCAAATTCTGAGAACTTATAAATAATTACGATTAAAAAAGAGGAGGACAAGAGGCAATGCGAGAATTTGTACTCTGATGTATAATAATAATCATCGCATTCATCATCTGTGATGAGCAATTAACTTTCCCAAGTGAAACAATAGATGATTGAATAATCTTAAACAAACAGGTCATTATCTAATTTAAGATTGGCCATAAAATACTTGAATGATAATTTTAGGCATGACCCCAATTTCAAGATGAAGGCCAAATATGAGATGGATATCATTAGGCAAATTCAAAATAATCCTTACATTTGCCGATACTATGAGAGTCAATAGGGTATCTAATTCAGCAAAATGAGCTAGTAAAATCGCAGCTTACAAGAGGGAGTAAAAAATGGAGTAATCGTTATGGAAAATATGTAGATCAGTCTAAAACAAATTCTAAATCGTAATTTGTATCATAATCCGTTCTTGATTTTGAGAGAATTGACTAAATCTATTATAACCCTGCATGAAAGTGGAATCGTGCATCGCGATATTAAGCCTGGTAACGTGATGTTTAACTCGAAGGGTCAGCTTGTAATCATTGACTTCAGTGAATCCATTGAATGCTGGAGAGAGTTCAGTGAAAATAACCAAAAGAAAGATAAAATCGGATTTACTCTGCCTTATTCACCTCTAGAATGCTCTCGAATGTGTGAGGAAGGCTACTCGAACATGAAGATCGATAACTGGTCTCTTGGAATGACAGCCAGTTAAATTATCACAGGCAGTTTGCCAGTAAGCTATTCTAAAAGTTTAAAGTGCAGGATTAAAACAGGATGGCTCACTGATGAATTCAACTGGTGCTTTAATCTCAGAAAAAACGGACTAAATAACGAGCTAATTCTGCCAGTCAAGATTCTGTGCCTTCACTTAATGACGTTTGATTGCAGAAAAAGATTATGTTTAAAGTCATTTTTGTCTTTCTTAGATTTCTATGAGCAATTAATTTTCCAAATGAATGAAAGCAAAATTGAGTGAACTATTTTTGATTATATTTTAAACTTATTCATTAGCTTAACAGGTATTTTTTCTTAATATTTATTCTTGATCTGTAAATAATAAACAATAAATAGTATGAACTACGCAGATGTTATTCCAAGCGAGATAACAAAACTTCCAAAATTCTCAGTATCCAGCTAACAATTTATCTGTACATGTATAGTCCTTATTGTATTTCTCATTATGGCATTAGTCTTCATGTTGGTGTGGGCCTACCGGACAATGAAGGGCTTCACAAACACTGACTACATTGCTGACTACGCCATCAAGTACGAGGCTGAAAAAACAATGAAGATGGTGCCTGATGATCCAGACACGCCTGAAGATGTACAATTATGTATATTCTAGAAACTGTACAAGCAACAATGCTCGCAATTCAGCCGTCTTTAAAGCAGAATGCTTGAGTTTTGGTGCGTAATTGGTATTGTAGCCATCAATATTGGCACATTCACGTGTGGTATATTGGAGTGTGCTGCTTTTTTCATCGCTGTGGTGCTCTTCTTGTTGTTCAATGTATGTCGAATTTCAGAGAATAAAGTACTGAGAAGCCTCTGGCTACTTCCCCTAATCGTGTGCTACCTATCTTACTACATTTTCGACAAGAATTTAATCCGCTCATGATACTTTAATATCAATAAATAAAAATCATGTACTAATATCATAGTCACTTAAAATGCCTGACTTTTATTGAAGCTCACCCTTCACCCATTCGCCCTTCGCTGTTGGAAATTAATTCACATAGTAAGTGCCAAAACCAGTAATTTCTCCTTCCTCAAAATTTCCTACATATCTATTTCCATTTTTTAATTTGAGCTCCCCTGTGCCATGCTTTTTATATTTGTGAATTTCTCCTTTGTAGATGTCGCCATTCTCATATACTATTTCCCCAACTCTGCTCATCATTCCATTCAAGAAATTAGCATAATACTTTGTCTTGTTCTTTATGGACAGGATACCTTACCCATGGAAAAGATTATTCTTGAAACTGCCTTAATATTTAACACCGTCGAGGAAAACCATTGTTCCTTATTTTATTTACCCTTCCTAGACTTCGCCTGTGAAAATACTACCATTAGCCATTTAGAGAACAGCCTTGCCGTGCACTTTGCCGTCAAGTTTATGCCCCTCCCTGATTATGTACTCGCAGCTGCTTCTTTTGCGGTCTAGACTTCTGCCTGTGCTTCTCTCATGCTCATCCATGTTCTCGCTATTGTTGGCTGACACTGACCCGTTGGACAGCTCAATCGATTACGATCGCCTCTTGCACATCGCCATCATGTTGCGAGAGTGCGTCCTCTTCTTTATTGATTTCTACTCGCAGCTCTGTATAGAAGAATTTAATTAGTTTAGATAGTTCATAAATTTAGTAGCCATTACTCTAATTTTAACCCCACTGACACTCTCTACTCTCTTCGCTTAGGGCTTTGCGCTGGGAGGGTCTGACCTCAACTTGACTGAATCCTTCTTGAGGTGCGCAGACTTGGTCATCATTCGATAATATTAGTATTTTATATCAGCATATAAGACATGTTCAATAAGTGAGATAAAATTCGTCTATCATCTTCATTCTTCACCCGACCACACCTCCACTCAATATGCATTAGAACTGCAGCAAAATTGAAGTTAACAGCAAATACATCGCAGTATTGAGAGTTATTTAAGCATAATAATAATTATATTGTAGTTAGAGTTAACTTAGATCGATGTACGGCAGCAGGGCTCACACCACCAACGAAGTCGAAGTCCAATAGCTCACCAACAGAATGCGCAGTACTATTCAATTCTAATGTAGTGGGCACCGGCGTCAATGCTTTAATAAGGGCGGAAAATGCACCCACGCATCACATGGATTGTAACTTACATGTTATTCAGCACTCGAACAGTTCAAGAAGGATTTCGCCACCTACGACAAGTAACAACGAGAAAGAGAACTCGCCCGCAAACAGCTAGACATCTAGAGAAAGAGACTAGAGTACCTCGAAAGGGAAAACCACAGATGGGAAAAAGCATAAGGCGAGTTCAATAAAAGAAAGTAGCGAGAGTACAGTAAAGCATACTCCCAGATGATGGGTGAGAAGAAGACAGCCAACTCCAATGGGTACATCAAATAATAACACAGGCTTGCCTACAACCCAATCAACCTTTCTTATGATACTAATGCATAAGGCGAAAAGTTGAAACGCAAAGACGAGGACAGAGAAATAAGGAGATACGTGAGAGCGCGAAATATGGACGACAGAGGAAATAGTAAGTACGATCTCATTACCGGTAAATCAAGAGTGGGAATCGAACAAATTATTCCAGAAAATTTAGGATAGCGATATAATAATAAACTTAGTTAACATTACGAAAACTTAAAGTTAAAGGCACCTTCATAGGAACCTTACACTTCGCCTCGTAATCGCTATTTTTGATGCTTTCTTTTAATATACAATATATAAATTGGTTAGTCAAAAATGTTGCTTTAGTCTACGTGACAGACTCTACAGCTCTGATTTTGTTATCGCTCGGTTCCGAAACTCGCACAGATCCACGATGGTCACAAAAAGCATCTGTTTCATAATCTCATTCTCATCAGTAGGCTTCTGATCGCTGTGGAGAGTGAATGCTTTCCAGACATTAAATCTGAAATCATCATATGCAGTCTTTACACTTTTACACTTGTTGATGACAGGCTGGAAAGAATCTAACAGCAGTGACTTTGACAGTTAAAATTTATGTGTGATTTCATCAATTTTTCTTTTATACTCTCCCTCCATATCTTCGATGATCTTTTTCATTTCAGTTTATAAAACTGCTGCATTTTAATCAGCAATTTTGGAATAAACATCCATCTTTTTGATTTCTTCTTCGATAATAAATTTGAGCTTGGTGTTGTCCTGATAAACTTAATCCATGCAGTCTTTCAAAGGGACTACTTTATGAGAACGGTGCCTGTGCATTCCATAAAGGCAATTAACGCAAAGAATCCGCCTCTAGTTTAGACAGTAGAGACTGAGAGTGTTGTTGTGCTGCAGACAGCGCTGGCCCTGAGTCGAATTCTACAGCATGGAGTAAATTTCAAGGCATGAACAAAGCTTACTTTTGTGCAGCTTGAGCTGTTTCTCCATGCTCTCCATCTCTGAATCAAATTTAGACTTCGCGTGGTTGCTCTTAGGTCTATCTTGGTTAGGTCGCTCGTATGGCTCAGCCATAAATCGAGAACCCGAAACAGACCGGTTCTTAGGATCTGGTGTAGGCGATTTTGAGACAGGGGCAAGTTTACTACGATTCTCTACGTTCAAGTTCGCAGTTTTAGATGATCTGATTGAAGACATGCTATCGATAAAATTTATATACAAACATCTTAAAGTCTGTCTAACCTGATAAATAACAATATCAATAACTGAAAAGAATGTAAAAAGAGATTGCGTAAGTAATATCTCTTGGTCTTTAATAAAGTGTGCAAATGGGATTAACAATCCGTAATATAATAATACTTGTTGTCCAAACAATGATATTGATCTTATTTTATCTTGCGTTCACAGGGTGCATGTGCCAACTTCTGAAGCAATAGCAACCAAGTTTTTAGAAGCAGCAAACATTTAGTAGTTAAGTAAAAGGATCTGAACAAACAATGAGTTCTAGCAATAACCAGCACACCCATGGACGAACTCTTACATATCGAAACAATTTAATCGATGATCAGCCATCCAGCATAAAGGATAGTCTTAACTGCACGATTGCTTATTAGAACAATTCGACAGCCATCAATTTAGGCAGCTGTGAACAGGAGCTATATTATATTACTATTGGCATCGGATCGCCTCCGCAGTACTTTAATTTCCAGTTCGATACCGGCAGCAATGTATTCTGGGTGCCCACCATAATGAGTAGCGTAATGGGCTTCAACTCGTCAGCCTCTTCAACATTCTCAAATCTATCACAACCCTACCAAGAGGACTATGTCAACGGTGGAAAAGTGTCCGGCAGCGTGGGTTCGGATATGGTCACTTTGGTCAACACATCCATCAATGTGAAATGCAACATCATCTTCGCAGACTCAGTGACAGGTCTTAACCTGCCAATCGGGATTGCCGGAGTGATTGGTATGGGGTTTACTTCAGCACAGCAGTCTCCAAATTTTCTTGATTTGGCCTACCAACAGAACCAAATTTCGACTAACACTTTCGCCCTAGATCTGCTGAATTCTTCATCCAATTCTCAGCTGCTCTATAACTCCATCCCTTAGTCTGTGCTAAAAAACTCTCTATCTTCACCAGTTGTGAGTAATTTTTATTGGTAGGTGGAACTGCTTGGAGTAATGGCTGGGCTCACCGACTTGACTACTTACTCTGCACAAGTTGCAGTCATTGACTCAGGCACAAGCCTGTTTTACTTGAATCCCACTTTGGCTTCGTAGTTCATTTCCGAGTTCTTGCCAACATCCCTCTGCAATTTTACGAACGGACTCAACATTTGCAGCTGCAGTATAATGGACAGTCTGCCGACACTTCAATTCCTATTCCCAGGGGTGTCTGTATTTTTGAAGCCTGTGGACTATGTATAATCATTTGGTTCAACCTGCTACGTGCACATCTACCAAATTGATACCAATCCGGCATAAGTGCTACTAGGAGATACGCTATTTTTGGAGTATTTAATATAATTTTCTAAAAACTCAAGCACAGTCAGCTTCAATGGAGACACTCGGCCAGTTTACTCATTTGGGGATAATTCATTTTTTCTTAGGGCGCAGTACGGCATGATCGGTCTGATGGTCTTCTTCTTTCTTCTTCTGCTAATTTTCGCCATTAAAACTCGAGGCAGAATACCCAAGGTCATAGAATAGCTGCCCATCTTAAGACAGAGGATGACAGAGCTAGGAGAGATTGGAGACTTCCCTGAAAAGAAAATCATAGAGTGAACCCAGCATAACATATTCTTTATTTATTTTACTTTCATACATGTTCGACTGCACTTGGATGATCATTTCCATTATTAAATATTTTAACATTATAATCATAGTTAAATAATGTACTTATAATTAATCGGTAGTTTTGTGTATTTATATCGAACTATTTTATGAACTAGGAGAGATGAATTCAAAGTAAGTATCCCATGGTCTAACGATTAAATATAAAGATTGTTTTTATACTTGAAATCGTATGATAGACATCACAACGTATTACTTTTACTAGCTTTCTTTATGTTCTTTTAATTTCTTGAAAATTGACAATATCCAAATTCAATTATCAAAGATTTGATAGTTGAAACTTATATTTATTTCATTTTGATAATGAAAAGTTAATTAATAACAAAACTAATGATATTTAAGCTTCGTTTTATTGAATTCTTTATAGATTGTTATAAAGAATATCGAAGTTTTCGGTCATGTAAAAGGACTATTTCATAATAGACTATCCCAATTCGATTAATAGGCAATTGTCTTCTATCTAAATAAAATAGAATCAACTTTGCTTATTTATTTATAGATGCACGTAAACATTTTCAGTAGAAAACTGCCTGAAAAAGACTGTCAATATACAACCTTTGGGAACTGTGAAATATGAGTTTATTATTGTATCGACAAGTTCCAATCTGCTTAGATTTGATTTAGCCCTTTATAATAATTAGACTCATGGGACTAAAGGAGAAAATTTAACCAAATATTTATAACCAGCTTATAATCATAAAAACAACTTTAAGTTCTCTACTGATACCTGCCACTTTCGAAAGTCTGCACAAAATTTACAAACAGATCTCTCTAAAAATTTGCCATCTGTCCAGATATACACTTTGCGATGGGCTTTCAACAGCAGTTAAATAGTGCTTGGCGGAGTGCATGTAGATTTTGGCAGTTATCGTGCAGTCCTCGTAGCACAGCAAGCACGGCCACACTTTTGCACTTTTCCATCAGCTCCTGAGCAAGTACTAAGCGATGGCTCACACAAAGGTAGCAGTTAATCAAGGGGTAGTAATCAGCTTCATCTGCCATAGTGACTCCTCAGCCTACGCTCAGGCCATCAAGCATGACGAAATCTAACTGCTAGGAAGTCATAACGTATAACCTTTGGATCTAAATGAGAGCTTTGAAAAGGCGGCAAGTAATAGTATTAGCCTTCAGAACTAGCAATGCATCTGCTGCTCTCAAATTATTATGGCCAACACTAAAATCAATAGGAATTCAAAACAGACCGTCATAAATATTCGGGATTACAGCGCCATTACAAAATAAAACCTAGCTAAGATAGCATGTGGGCTCATTAATGTTGGAGGAGGCGTAATTATTATAGGAGCCTAAACAATATAAGGAACAGTTTCTGTCCCAGGAGTATGTATAGACAACCTTGAATCAGCTCTATAGAAGTAACAATAAATAAGGCAAGTGTTAGATGATATATAACCATTTTGCGAATATCACATCGATAAAATTGGAGTGCATAAAAAATTGTTATAAAACACAAATTATGAAAGTGCTAGCAATTCTTTTTGTTTCAGAATTTAGCTGTTCGATTCAAAAAGGATTGCTTATCTCAAACGTGGCATAAACAACGAAAAATCTAACTACTATGAAGTCTTCAAACTGGACAATTAGCTGAATCCTAAAAAAGTTATATTTGTGAAAACAGCAGAAAAAATAGAAAGTGAGTACACTCTGATGCACAAAAGATTCAACAGCAAGTTTGAGAAAGTGAACCCTCATTAGAATATAAACTGTTACAGACCTTTAAATATAAACTGGTCGATATCTTCAAAGTCTAGCATTATTAATTCGCCTACGCTCTCCCCACGTACTGATACCTCAGACTAGATAAAATCAAAGTATAAGAATATGAGTCTGCTGATTCTGCAGTCTAAAAACAATGATCGAACTATTAAGGAGCTGGACAGTGCTTTAAAGAAATACAAAGTCACATATGAACTTGTGAAACCCTACCCTGAAGTGTTCGCCTCGAATGAGAAAATGCGGTCTGTGTGGATGTTGTCGCATGAAGTGAGCTTCTCGCAAGTCCGCGGTCTTCTTATCGAGTTCGAAAGCTATCAGTTGATAAAGTCTAAGATGATTACCGTCTTGCCTGTCTATAATGCCATCCAGCTGGACGCATAAAAATTCGATGCAATTGAAAGTAGGTTCAACCTTAAGTACTACGAGAGGTATCCCGAGTAGTACAGGAAGGAAGTTTTTGAAAGTGGTAATAAGAAGCTGATATCACTCTGCTTCAATAGTCTTAGCAAGGCCATTTTCGGATACATTACATTATAGTGGTTAAATGTTTGGCCTTACTTCACCAAAGAGGGCACTGTATACAAAAAGAAAATATGAGGCCAAGTAAACAACTGCTAATTTATATTTTTTTCCATTTTATAGTAACATTCACTTACAATCTGTTAACTATCAAGTACATAAATACAAAGTGATGCTTGATAAATAAAGAAAATTTTATCTAATTGTGAATTTTATCTTAAATAATTGACCTAAATGTCTGTATTGGTTGTCTTCTAGATGTTTATACAATATCAAGTATGTGGTGAACAAAAAGCTATCATAGGCTATCGGTAGCCTCAAATACCACAGTGTTGTTGAGGTCAATAGCCTTGTATTAAATTGAGTATGATGTCGCAGTTGAGTTCTTGAACACTCGTACCTTCCATATATGATTTGGGTGCTCCTTCTCAAAATATTGGAAATTATCAGGGTAAGGCGTCGTATGATTGGACGGGCAAGTGTCTTCAGGTACACCCCAGCTTCCGTCGCCAACATATCGCACTCCCTTTGAGTTGTCAGTCTGTGGCTTGTTGTCTCTCATTTTGCGAGTAAACTTTCGATGGTGAGTATGATGTTCAAAAGCAGCGGTAAAGCCTAAAGCATCAAACAAAGGAGTCCAATGTTTAAGGCCTCGGTCTATTACCAGTCGGTCATTCTATATAAGGGCATATTTACAGAGCCCTCTGTGCTGTCTGTGCACGAAGGGTATATCGGGTTGTGGTAGTTCGCGAATCTCAACAAGGATGGAAAGTCGCTGCTAACCTTCTGGATAAATGGTTTCTGCTCAGAGTAATCTAAGATATAGCCCGAATCTAAGTGCAGGTGCACAGTTGGACCTAAAATATGATAATGGTAGCTCAATCTGTCTTTTGGTTCAGGGACTTTGTTAGAACCTGCAGATGTGTGCTGTGGGTTAAATAGAAAATAGTAAGGCAAATCAGTGGGGTCGTTGAAATCTATTTTCACGCTAGATAACGCATCATAACCGACGTCGTGATTTCCAATCGACAATACTAAAGGTACAAGTCTATCAAGTCTGTTATTGAGCTCTTAAAATAGTTCATACATGTCGTCCCAGCTGTAAAAACAGGTGTTCATGCCATCATCATAGGCATTATCACCGCCAATTAAGACCACATCAGGGTCAAAGGTTGTTAAATACGAGATCAATTTGCTGGCGTCTTTTTCGATCCCAATATCGCCGCCCACAGCCATTCTCAGTTCCTCTGCGTTCTGACCGGGGAGAGTGCGGTAAGTTGTCCTCATTAGTACTAAGTTAGTGATGGCATCCTTCGCCAGCACATTATACACAGTGCCAGTTTGGAGTCCTTCGAAAAAAAGGGTGAAAATATTTCTTTTCCCAATGTACTCGATATCAGTCAGCTCGTAAGGCCTACTGTTTGTCAAGTTAAACATCTCTGCTGCTTATTCGTTCGCAGCTCTTTCCGTCAAAATTATAGTCAGATTTGTGATATCAGTGCCGGTGTGTGCGTTTAAGAACACGGAATTAGATCCATTTTAAGCCAGAGTAGCATATAGATGACATATTTTCCCATCAGGGCACACTTTGTCAATTTGTATTCTTCGTGTGAACTAAGTTGAGAATTAGAAATTCTTCTGAACTGGCGACCCATACCTGTCATTAAAGGCACAGACACATACTGAATTAAGAGCGATGACTAAAAATGTTGCAATTATTATCCAGATGACTATTAAGACTAAAGTGGGTAGGTAGGATGGTCGTTCTGTGCTTAAGCGGGTGGCTTTATTCCAAATGAGACCGGGTACAATGACAATAGCAGACATGATGACAACTGCTAGGATGTCATGGCCCACTCCTCGGCCTATCTTGCCAAAGGAGTAAAAGGCTAAATAAATACCGGCAATGCTGATAAACAATAAATAGTAAGCCAGACTCGTGAGAAAACTTAATACATCGAAACATGTGATTGTTCTAGTTTTTTTGACAGTCCCGGGTACCTCATGTGCATCTGATATTAAAGCAGCTGACTATCTGCTCTGTTGTGAGTTTCTCTCAGAGCCATCTCCTTATGTCAGAAGAGACTCTCGCTCTCTCTCCTTGTTGGACTTGGGCGAGGCATATATCTTTCCTGCGAGCAGGAAGAGCAGTACCAAGAAATCAATGAGGCCATATATTCCGATGTTCCATACCAATGTCAGCATGAAGATGTCGGTGTAGGAAGAGTAGGGCCGAATTGCTTCCAAATTGGGCAGGTTAAATACCATTGATGATAAATAGATATCAATCTTCAATCTTTAAATTATAACACTTTACTTGAAATTATTATAAAATGTCTATTTTATTAAATTTTCACCTTAAATAAGCTGAATTATACTTTTTGATATTAAATAAAGAGCGAATAAAGTTTAATTATACTCTTTTTACTTTATCGAATTTAGACTCCGTTGAATAACCAAATAGTGAAAAGGGAGAGTAAGAGTATTGTGAGGTGCGATGAAGATAGTAAATAAATAATTTTATTCTTATTCTTAGCTAACATACGGTAAATTTCGAAATGGATCAGCCAGCAATTTAATAACTACCACCAACGAGACTGCAGAATATTCCCCAGCACAGCCGAGTGTAGTTCAGCGAAACGCACCCTCAGGAAGAGCAGATATATTTTGACAGCAAGTTCGACTCCGGCAATCTCAGTAAGGTCGTGAAGACTAGCTATGATCACTACTCAATCTGGACTGCTAGTGACGCTGAGGGCACCTAGTTCACAGGGTATCCCAAAAGTTGGTTCTATTTTCAAGTTGGGGGCTTCCGAAACCGAAAAGTTATGTTTTCCATTTTTAGAGTGCATTTTCTTTGGGCTATGGTATGACTCATTTCTATGCTTAGATTAATCGAAGCCATCTTTATCGTCCAGTCTTTCGCACAGTTTCAAGAAATCAATTGCGCCCTTAATAAAAATAAGATAATAAAAATATCAAAATTTACAGTGAATGGAAAAGACTTCCTGAGTCAATTCATTCTCTGAAAGTGAACGACGAAGAATAGTTTGTTCTCAAGTTTAGTTTTTATTTTGGACCCGAAATATAGAGTGTGGAGTTTGCCTTCATCTATCCTTACAGTCACGAATAATGTCACAATGACATGGTCAAGCTTGACTAACTATACGCTGATAATACTTAAATATTCTTCAAGAGGTACGAACTTTGCCGGTCATACGAAGGGAGATGCATAGATATGGCAATTGTATCTTCTCATGAAGGTAAGGAAGGCTATTAAAATATCAAGAGTGATAACACTTTCAATCTTGGAGAGAAAAAATTAATCAAATTTAGAAATAATAAGCCAATTATATTTATCAGTGCGAGAGTGCACCCGATTGAAACCCCCTCAAGTTTCACAATGACAGGCATCCTAAATTTTTTATTGAACGCAGAGGATTATCGAGCTCATTTGTTGAGGAAATACTTTGTGTTCGTAGTTGTGCCGATGCTCAATGCTGATGGAGTTTCAAACGGACACTGCAGGATGGACTCGCTGAATCAAAATTTGAACCGGTACTATAACAGCCCGGACCCGATAAAGCAACCTTCTTGCTATTCTGTAATGAAGCTGTGCGAGCACTATAACAAGGATGGAAGACTGTTCATGTACTTAGACTTGCATGCTCACCCCGCGTACAAGGGAAATTTCATATTTGGGAATGCTATCTTTGATTTCATTGAGCAAGTATAAAGCCACCTGTTCCCAAAGGCCCTTAGTCAAAATTGTATAAGTTTCGAATTCGAGCAATGCAACTTTTCGAGAAAGCACATGAAAGCGAAAGACCGCAACTAGGATATGAACAAGTAGGGATGCGGAAGAGTAGTCTTCTACAAATAATTCGGTCTTACGCACTCCTATACACTTGAGTGCGGCTACCACTGCAACACCTATAATAACATACTGGGAGAACAGCAGAACAGCAACAAAATATATATTGCCCGATACAAAAAGAATGAGAAAAGCGAATATATTTACGACAACTTTTAGTAGAGCATTGTTAATGAAAGCGAAGAGAAGACTCTTAGTTATTTAGCAAGCTTGCAGACCAAAAAGAACAACGGACAACTGTTCTACAAAGCATTCAAGAATATAGAGGATTATTTGTAGAACAATGACAATGAGCGTTATCAGACATAGACTTCAACGTTGTTTGAGCAGGAGACTTTCTATAATTTGGGTAAAAATATTTGTGTCTCTATCTTGGATATCTGGAGCAAAAATCCATACACCAGGATACCTAACATCAACGAGCAAAGAAAATAAATCGCTGAAAGGCAGGCTAAACTGGATCGGTTTCGCAAATAGCAGGTTGGAATTAGAGCCAAGCAGAAGAAAATCGTTGAACTTATTTAATCTCAGTTTTATGCATAGTGGCATCGTAAAAATATTTTCTTAGTCCAGACTGTCTCGAGCAACTTTCAGAAAAATCAGAAGAAATATGTCTCTGATTTCAAGAGAACAGACAAGAGTCTGACAATTACTGAAGCTCGCGAGTAAATTTTAAGCAGTACCTCTGTCAACAAATTAATGATCACGAGCAAGAAGAAGACACTGGGTAAATAATAGAAGAAAGTAGGGACAGTCCTACCAAGTCTATAGTCAATCAAATTAATCTCTGGATCGGATATAATAAAGGGTCCGGCCCTCTTTAAAACAGTAATAGATGCAAAAAGTTTCTTCAAACCTCTGAATATGCGAATCAAGAATTTACATATCGGTAACAAAAGAGACTGATTTTACTATTTTTATTATTGGCAATTGAATATTGACTGCTACAGGTTTAGAAAATAAAATTCAAGATAAAACACATTTGAACACAAACTTGACCTGCACAATATAAGTAATTTGCCCTCATTTTCTGTATAAACTGAATAATAAGCTTATTAGAGTCTGAAGCATGCAGGGCGGCTCTGAAAGCAAGTTAAAAAAATACCATCCTCTGTTCGGCGAGCTGGTTACCAAGATATCTAGACTCAGGAACAGACTAATTGTCTGTGGGTACTCCACAAAAGAAATTACAGATATCATATTTTTTCAATTCCTGCACCTGCCCGAAATCGACTGGGACAATCTGCAGGAGACCAGCAACTTTTACGACGTGAAGACAGTTCTTAAAGTGGACAGCACTTCGGCTGAGATAATACTACGGCTGCAGAAAATAGTACCTAATTTGCACACAGAGCAAGTCTGCGAGTACTTGCTAGCTGTCCTTGAAATTAACGCTTCGGACTTCGGGCTCAACCTGGTGGAATCATCAAGCGACTCTAATGACTCGGGTTCCGGGATGAATAAGCTCATAATAAGGAGGCCCATTCGTAGAATTAAGCGAAATAAGAAACACGAGGAAGGCAGCGAACCGAACAGAAAAGCCTGCGAGTAATAAAAAACAATGCGCAAGAAAGTGCATCATGACCAGTAGTTCATGAAAAGGAAGGCAGTATAGCAGTAGGTAGACAACTTCTTTAAGAGTCGGCCAGTGCCAACGCTACTACCTTTCATTGACTACGAGCTAGAGAAGGAAATGAAGCGGATGCCTGAAAGCTCTGACAGTGACCATGAATGATCTCAATGATACTATTGTTTGTGAGCAAGTAGAGCTTAAATATCAATCAGATGGTGACTTTAAAATTTGAGGTGGTCTTTCTAAAGCACTTATCATAGCCATTCCTAAACATGTGACTGGTGTAAAAATTGTGGATCCTCTTGCATTCTACTTTCTTGCCTTACCGGTAGATGTATTTATCGCCTGGATTTCCGGTCTCAAGATAGAATGTCTGAGTCAGCTCAGAACTAGGAAGATAGTATTTTTTAAACAGCTTCCTTGAGGGTTTCTTTACCTAATCAAGATCAATTGACCTACTTGGAGCTCTCGAACTTCTTTCCGTGCACTTCATATTAAAAAGTGTCGGAGCGACAGGCGTGGCGTGTACTGTTTGTCTCATCCTCGGTTCGAAAGGATTACTAAACTGATCTTAAACATCATCATCGTCGAGGACAACCATTCTGGACAGCATTTTAGAGAAAGATAGGTTGCCAATTTATTTATTCTCACCTCTGATATTGCTGAGTCGCTTGTATAGCACTTATTTTTATTTTCTGTTGTCAATGTTCTTCTCGCCCACAAAGGAAGGAGTCTCAATACCTCTGTTGTATCTGCTGTTTAAACTCGAAGGGTTTCTGAGCTGCAATGTGTCGCCTCTCACTTAACTGCGGCAATCGATATTGTAACTGATCTTGCTGTTTCGCTTGAACGCTAGCAGGTTACTAGGGAGTTCTACTAGATTTTTGGAGTTTAAAAAGTTTTCCCGTTTATCCTTAGGTGCTGGCATAGACATTTGTTTATAATTTACTAAAATTATTTATCTGAGCTATAGGATTAAGTATAACTCTGCACTATGATATTGTGGGGTCATTCAATAAGTCCTGCAATAATCACCTGCTTAATACTTTTTTCCTGTTGCTTGAGAGTGGATATAATTTTGCTGCCCTTGGTCTTCTCGATGTGCTTGAGCACCAGTTTGCGGATTAAGTCTTCCACGTCGATTTAAACATTTTCCGTTTACTCAGCTATTTCCGAATCCTTGCTGGCCTCACTTGGGCTGCTATTTCCATTAATATTTCCGTTATTTTGAGATGCCTCGCTCTATACTTTGTTGTTACTAGTTTCCTACATGAGGGTGGCATCCTCGTATTTGGGATCGAGGCCCTCGTTTTAGTTCATTGTCCCTTTTTCCTGCTGCACTTTGAAATGGTGCTGAGTGGTTTCGTGGTTTTCGCCCTCGACATACTCCACGGCGTACATGGGCTCGGGGAGCTGGCCCGGGGGCTTGTTCTGCTGCCGGATGAGCTTGATCCTGTCGGGGTACTTCTTGAACACCTCCTTGGCCAGCTTCTCGTGCTCGGGGAAGGCCTCCGACGGCGAGTTCTGGATCTCGATCTCGTTCTTGTGGTTGAATGCGTGCAGGTACGGGCAGTTAGGCAGATTTTTGCATTCGATTTTCTTGAGGAAGAACTTGCAGTACTTCATAGTGCCAAACAGACACCAGAGAGTGCTCCTGCTGATCTAGTACTCGTTGCAGGCCTATCTATCAA
>APMI01029317.1_pt1 | contig 19583 bp, 16 predicted proteins | sample 667938 | NCBI WGS metagenome assembly APMI01 (sample SAMN01084076, study PRJNA167559) | wastewater metagenome | biome: Wastewater | place: Denmark: Ejby Moelle, Odense | collected 2011-11-28 | reverse complement strand
ACTACTATTTATCTTTCCTTCTCTGTAAATTAATATATTTCCTGAGTTTAACTTGCAGCCAATGCTGATGATTCTAATACAGATGCACCCGATTGAGTGGTTTCCTACAATCTGAAAATATATGCAACAGTTCCATAATCTCACTATTGTCGCCATATTCAATAAGACCAGTGACATTATTGATCTGAATATCACGGAATACTTATTTAACTTTATTGCGGATGTATAGCTTGTCTTATTTCATGATTTCTACTATAGGCAACACCTGTACGTGGGCACAACTCTAGCGCATTTAAAATTTATCGTTACGAGAGTTATTTCTGGGTGAAGCTAAATTCGTGGTTTTTAGCATATACGTAATACTACTAACGGATATAATTATTTACATTAACTCAACATAATTACGATACTCGTCTGCATATGTATTATGTACTATCCATCATAAATACTGTAGCAAATTATTAATTCTATTAGTTATGAAAATTGTGTAAATTGGCATAAATGGGTTGCCTGTCGGATTTGATTATTATATTTTTGTAAATAAAATGTCCAAGGAGGAATAGTTTGATTATCTTTTCAAAATTGTCATCATCGGTGACTCAGGAGTCGGTAAAACTAATCTACTCTCCCGATTCGTTGATGGCACTTTCAGCATTGACTCCAAGCCAACAATAGGTGTTGAGTTTGCAACTAAAACTCATAACATCGATGGCAAGGTCATCAAGAATCAAATATGGGATACAGCTGGCCAATAAAGGTTCAGAGCTATTACCAATGCGTACTATAGAGGGGCACAGGGTGCCATCATTGTTTACGACCTAACTAAAGCTAGGACTTTTGACAATCTGAATAAATGGCTTACAGAGCTGAGAGACAATGCCGAGCCTGATATCACCATAATGTTGTTGGGAAACAAGTCTGACTTGGAAAACAGGGATGTCAAGAGGGAGACTATTTAAGACTTCATCGCTACCAATAAACTATTATATTTAGAAACCTCAGCTCTCAATGGCAATAATGTCGATTAAGCATTTAAGTCACTCATCAAAGGTAACTGTTCATTGATTTAGAAATCTTCGATAGAGTTAAAACTGTGACCGATGAGAAACGGCAATAGACATCGACTGGCGGTACCACTCCGTAAAATGCAAAGGACCCTAAGGTAAATAAACCCAATGAAAATAAGCCAGTCTCAAACAAGCCAACAGATCCTTCAAAAAAACCACAAGACAATAATAAGATAAAGCTGGAGCAAAATAAAGGTGGTAAAGATAAAAAGTAGAAAAATGGATGTTGCTGAATGTTTTGTAACCTTTATTTGTTTGTAAATATTGTTTTCGCATATTACAATAAAATTGTACATATAAGATACAATTATCATTTAGGGTGTAGCTTTCCTTCTCTGATCATATTGGGCACTTATGCAGCCAACCATGGTCCTAATGAAATTGCTAAAGCATGTGCAATACCAAGTTTAGGAGTATTCTTAGCCCATAAAGGAGCGAAATGAATATCTTGACATATTTTTCCACCTCTGTACATTTTTACAGTCTTTCCTTAAAGCTAAGGCAGCTCTAATTCAATAGGACTACTAGGGTACGTCGCAGGAATTTAAAACTGCAACTTGAACTCATACCTGATCAAATTATGCATTGAAACACAGGTACCAGCCCAAGAAGTGCCCTCTTTGTTATTAGGCTTGATTTTGAACCAGTCATTATCTTTTTCTTTATTAATTTTAACATATGCGATGATTGCTTTGATCTACTCTGCAAGTCTCTATTTCCATTTCTCGTCTTTTGGGCCAGCGTGAATTGTTAGTAATGGGATATTATGAGCGGCTTATTCTATTGAGCTTTGCATTTTTTACTATTGTTGAGTTATATTTTGTTTATAAGTTTTAGTTAAATTTTGATCAATTATTAAAAAGTTAAATGAACAAATCAGACAATTTTTCTGTGAAATGATAAAAAATAAGATAAAGTTAGCCAAATTGTAGACTTTGGATAATTTGTGTCATTATATCATATGATAATATAAGCACAGTTATATGAAAAAGAAGTCATAAAGATGCTCCTATAAAAAGATAGCACAACCCAGTCGACGAGACGAGATACGAATTAATAACGACAGCGTAATAAACTAGAAGAAAAAGTCAATCAAAGCCAAATCATCATAAAAAACAGCATTTCACCCTGAGCTATCTCAGCGATTCAAAATTGGGAATAAGAATCCAATGGGACATATGCGAATAAAAACTGAAGTCGATGAGATAGCTCATAAGCCCAAAGTGAGTTACCAGGGGCTTATGAACATGCCTGATACCAGTTACAAATCAAAACAGCCTATAATAAATCTGAATGAGACGAAAAGAAGTGAACGAAATTATCATCATCAACGAATACCATCTCAACAGGGAGGTGAACAGAAGAATAAGACGACTATTAAAAAACTTAGACTCAATCACGAACTACGTAAATTTATTTGATAATCTTAGTGAACATAATTAAGTAAGGATCTTTGGATAAATATGATGGTCCACTTAGTGGCAAGCATGTCTACCAAAGTTTTAGGAGACCTCATTAATCGCACCGGTCAGCCATTAAGAAGACCGTTTTGGAAGATTATGTGTCTGGCAGTCTTGAAAATTTAAGAAGGAAGAAAAGTTAAATTAGCAGTCGATCAGGTGGACAAAGACCTACTCTTCGGAAGAATAACGAAAATATTTCTAAATAGGCAAAGCTTAGGCATATAATGCTCGCAAGTTAATAATAGACCTAAACATAATACTTGAAAAATAAAAAATAAGACCAATTGTAAATTCAAGATTTTACATAAAGCAATGAAGAGTAAAACAAAACTAAGGAAGCCAAGAGAGAGAACAGGCTTGAAAAACGAGATAATGTGCGCAAGATATATACTGAAAAAGATGAATCACTTGAAAAATTTCAGATAAAATTCTAAAAAGCAAATAAATATGATCTCAGTAGAGAGGAACTTGAAATGTTTGGTGATCGCTTCCCGGATGGATTTTAAAAAGTAAAACTGTTAGGTCGAGGTGGATTTTCGCTTGTTTGGCTAGGATAACACAAAAAGAGTAAGAAGAGGTATGCCGTGAAGCAGATCATTACTGAAAGCAATCATCAGACCCACATTAAAGAGATCTGGTTTGGGACCTATTTCTTCGAATTTGGAGGCGCACCAAAGGCTGAGTTCGCAGATCATCCAGGTATAAACAATTTAGTAAAGCTGTATTATTACTTTATTAACAAGAAAGATACTTGGATCTTATACGAAAAATGTGGAGATTCTCTTGGCAATGCATTGTACGATCTCAAGGGCTAGCGGATCAACAGTTAAAAACTTTATCGAGTAAATATGATTTAATTAAGGTGCATCATAAGCCATTATATGAGCGAATCCGTAAGAATCAGAATTAACTACGAAAAATATTATTATAAGTGGCTAAAGCTCTATAACTGCTGGCGGACAACAATATAATTCACTCTGATTTGAAAACTTAAAATATTTTAATACGCGAAAAAACTGAGGAATAATTACACTCAGATAATCAACATGGAACTTCGTGCATAGCAGAAGTAAAACTTATCGACTATGGCAGTTCGTTCGTCTTCAACAACCTGCGCCAGTTCTCGATGGCAACCCCGGAATATATGGCTCCTGAAATTCTTAATTTCATTCTTTATGAGAACTAAATGGAGTTTATACAAAAATTGCTTGACTACGTCCAAAAATATAATCGACCTTGGGTCATTGACATGTGGAGTCTCGGCTGTGTGTTGCTTTAAATAGTGTCAGGAGTTCCACTCTGGATGAGTCTAAAAACTATTGTAGCTAAACCTGGAGAAAGCAAGGAGCATATTAAGTACGGACTGTTTGCAGTTAAGGGTCGCCTTTTTGATAAAATCATTCGCAAGCAAATCTAGGTTATTCAGAACTTGGATCATTACCTCGAAATGGAAAATTATTCAGGTATCAAATTATAACCTGATTTGAAGGCTCTGCTCAAACGAATGCTGGCACTTAATCCTGAGAAAAGAATATCACCTGGTGAGGTCATTGAATTTCTGGAAGAGAGTCTCCAAGGGCAAGGAGAGTATTCTGATACATAACTTGGGGAAAAATAGACTATCAGTAAGCTTGACTACAAGAGCAAGTGAGCTTATTTTTATTTTTTATAACAATGTGCATTAAACAATCGATTATTAAATAAATCAATGTACACTGGTCATGAAGATAAAAAGACCATGTCATAAGCTTTAGCTTTATCATAATCCTCTTGCTTGAATTGTTTGATCTGATCTCGAGTTCTCTTATCAGCAAGACGGATCGGTTCAGCGACTTCATATTTCAAAAGTTTCAAAGTGAGTTTTGTAGCAGAGTCTAGCGAAATCTTACTACCCACTGAGACAAACAGATGTTTATTTTGATTTTAATCTGATAAAATTGCGGTGCACCACTCCCGTCCAGATTTCCCCTTTATTGTCAAGTAATTTCCATGATGAGTAAGTTTGTGGCTTAAGTCTTCTTCAACTTCACTTTGATGTAGTCCATCAACATCGAAGAATGTTTTTGCACAACCAAATGCTGGAGTTTTAAGTATAACACCCAGATGACAAGCGTATCCACATTCCCTTTTGTGTAATATTCCATTTCCATCAGCCATTATCACCTGTGGCCAAAGTGCAGGCTTATTCTCTTTTAATTTTCTGAAAAGCTCTAGTGTGGGTCCGAGTTCGCGGAAGGCAAGAAATCCAGGAATGTATTCTTCTTTTAACTTCACATACTCATAATCCTCATAGACAATCTTTCTAAGTTGCACATCGTAGATGATAAGTCCTGCACATGCGCCATTTTCGAACTTACTGGAGAAGCTTATGTCAACTCCTGCGACTAGTTTGACCTCATCAATTGGACAAGGCAGTTAATCTTTACACGATATTAATTTTTTAACATATTCTTGTTCATGTTTCCATCGATTGAACTTTTCATCACTGATTTTGTTAATTTTTTGGTTGTAATTGTTGCCAATCATGCTTATATAAGAGATAAAATCATTATTTGTATTATTTATATAATTCTTAACACGATGATCACTCACAAACAGATCATAACTCTTGCTGCTGTTGCTGTTGCTGTTGCTGGGCTCTAGCTCTCGCTTGCTGGGCTGTTTGAGGCTTGCCTGCTGTTCTCTGACCAGCTGCAGGCTGTGCTTGTCTATGTGCTTGCTGTCCATGAGTAGCTGTTGTTCTTTGGCCATGAGTACCTGTTGCAGTTCTGGTGCCTGCTGTTGTTGTCGTCGTCGTTCTTGTTGTACTTGCTGATGGTCTTGCACCTGGTTGAGGCCTTTGCGGAGTTGGCTTTGTTGCTTGATGAACATGAGGGGTTTCTTGATTTGTAGTTGATGTTGTTTCTGTCTTTTATGTAGTCTTTGCAGTTATTACTTATTATTGGTGATCTGAAGCCACACTAATTGTATCAGTTTTCGCTAAATTTACACTTTAATGTGATTATTAAACAATATTTTCAACATGACTTGTTTCCACAGGTTTAACTTATTGTGTAATTTGTACAGCTTGAGGTTACTATTTTTTAGTCGAGGGGTTAACATTTTTAGATGTTGCATCAACTCCTTGTATTTTCTCCAGTTTCTCGCCTTTTTATTAACCTTCCAGAGGATATATTACTTCAGGATCGTCTTGTTTAGGAAGTTCAACAACAGCGATTTTGTTCTGAGATAAACTACTCAAGTAAAGTTTTCCATTTGCTTAAGTCAGACCTGAAATACAATCAATTTTGCTAGAATCTCCAAAGAAATATTCAACAATTTCTCCAGTTTTAGGATTGACTCGTAAGCCACCTGCGTATTTCATATTAGCAAGAGCCAAAAACATTCCCAAAGGTACTCTGAGATTTAGAAGCACTCTTCTTATAACAACATTGTTATCAATGATATTGGAGAAAGAGTCTCTTAAAGCTGGAAGGGCAACCCATAAGTCTCCCGACGCAGTCTGTTTAACATTGTCAGGGTAGCCTAAAATATTGCTCACTATTGTGGTAACGTTTCCTAGCTTAGATGGTTCTAAATCCAATTTGTTGACTCTGCTTCTACTGGTTTAAACAAAATACAGACAGTTATCTTTCTAACTGTACTCAACTCCATTGGCAAAGTGAAGCCCACTTGCTAGCAGCTCAATTCGCTTGTCTTTAAGGTGGTAACTGAAGATTCTACCAGTACCCTCGCTATATAACAGCATTTCATGGAATTATGACATTTTAATATGCTTGCTCGAAACTGAGAAGTAAAGTATCTCGTCATTTGCTCCAAAAGCTACTCCATTGGGTGATTTGAATTTCTATCCATCGTACTCGGATACAATATACTCGAATTGGCCAGTCGAAAGATCAAGGATTTTAATGCCTGCCATTTGATCAGCAATCGCCAATTTGTCACCGGAGTGGCTGAGATCAATTCCAAAGATAGCGCCTTCAGACTTGGCTAATACTTTGGTTGCAGAAAAGTCAGGTTTGATCTGAATGATGCTACCGTCATGAAGCCCACTGTAAATATATCCGTTCTTGTCAATCTCAACATCTTAGGCTCCTGGAGCTGGAGTAGAGATGTAAACGGCGTTGTTCAGTCTATTTTTGGAAATTTAAAGTGCTTCAATGTTGACCAACTCACCCGGATGGTATTACGAAGGGTCAATGTGCTTGGGAGTGGGCAGATATACTAGAAGGCATACAACAAATGAAATGATAATGAAGATTAATTTTTTCCTCTCCATTGCGTGTGATTATATTCTTTATTTAGATAGACATGAAAGATATTTCTAAACGACATAACATATGTCATTTATAAGGGGTGGATACAGCTAACAAATTATTTATTTTGATAGTAATTAATTTTATAAAATAGACGTGCTATCGAAAATTATAACTTAGGTTTTTTACTGTTCTAGATTACTTTATGATGAGATTTGAAGAAAATATTTAGCATACTTCAGTTACAAGCGCTTTTAAATATAAGTATTAAATAAGTTCAGGTATAAAAATGCTAAGAAAAAAATAGCAATAAAAATAAAACTCTCGCCATTCAACTTTGACAAAGACTGAAGCTAAAGAATTATCTACTAGCTATTAACTCCTTCGTGTAAAAAATTAAGATTTAATAGCCAAACAATATGATTGATTACTGACAACTCTACGACAAAGAGCTTGAGTTAAAATACTAGACTAGTTTTTGAACTGGAAATATTGTGAAAGTGTGCAAAATCTTCAAAAAATTCAAAAGGGCCAGAAAAAGAAGGCTCGATGATCGATTTTACTGATTTGAGTTTAATTACTGCAAATAATGCAAAAGATGAAAAAGTTTAGAAACACCGCCGACATATTGAGCAGACTACGAGCCACCTAACGTAAACATCAATTTTAATTAAAAAAAAGGGAAAACGAAGAGAGTGAAAATATTATTTAGTGTTAATTAAACCATACTTAATCAAATTATACATTCTATAATATATTCGATTATCAATTTCTGTTTTTTTATATGTATGGTCTCCTTAACAGAAAATATAAGCTTTTTTATCATTCAGATGTACAAGCAGCTCTATTTACAAAATAATCAACTAAGTAAATCAGGTTCAACAACAATTTTTGGACTTAGGCCATATTAGAACAAGAATTTTAAATAACATAGGAATACACGATGACATATTTTTTAAATAAATTATCAGCAGCTTCAGACTTACTGGATGGTTATCTCTCATAAGTAAAATATACAATATAACTGTTTTGTTCGTAAAAGAAATTCATATTTTGGATAGCGGGGGCCAAATAGAAGAGAGAAGGTTATTCTTGAGGTTGAACATCACCTGGGTTCAATACAGGTTGGACTTCAGCCTAGCCCTATTTTATCATGTTATTTTTTAGTTATAACTATTGGGCAGCGACCTCACTTATTTGTAGTTCGCTTTACCCTGAGTTCTCTTAGTTTTTACTGACTGATTTCCTTCTTTTAGATTGTAGATCTTGAACTCTATTAATAAATAATTTTGATACTGGACACCGTTTTTCAATTGTTAATTTCGATACACGATGTGCTAGCCTCGCCTAATTTTCTCAAATCCGAACCAATTCAGCTGCCTTGCGAAGCTCATGAAGTTGGAATGCTTGAAGTACCGAGGTAATATGTTTTAGAGCCTGCGACGATCGAAAATGATCAACTTGTGTTTGTGTGAATCTAAACGTATAATTTGAGTATTTTTCTCGTCCTAAGCTACCATATCGCGTACCTCAAGTATATTAACTAAATTTTTGATGAACTTGCTTCTTTTGTAAAAGTTATTGTCCATTGTTCAAATCGAATATTTTAAATCTAATTACAAAAAAATAATTTGTCAATTCTTGTAGAAATTATCCTGTTTTTAATCCTGATTGCTTATTTTATCTCTCGTTTCGAATTATTATCGATAAACTGATACTTGAGCCTTTCTAACAAATTTTATTACAATTCTTTTGCCCTTGGAAATGCTGGAAAATTGTTTATATTAATTTTAATCTGTCTTTATCTCCAGACTGTAGTTGAATGATCAATTGAAATTCATAGGCTGAAATTAAAAAATCATTAATTTTACGGAAAACCAAATCAAAAGTCAAAGGGTAATCAATATAAATAAAATCTTTTAATAATTGATAAAACTCAAAAGACTAAGACTATTCAAATATTCAAAATTGTTTTGAAGTTTAGATTTGAATATGTGTAAATTTTTATTTTGTTTTTGTTAAGGGACATGAAAATCTATCACAATATATACATTGTAGGTTAACCCTCTATGATATAGTTCAATGACAGATAAAAATCAATTTTGCTATTGGTAAAACCCTCATATTTTATTCTTTGTATTGTTGAAACATTAAATATGATAAAATAAAATATAATAGGGTAGGAGACTCACCCTTGCCTATCGATATAATTTATTATTCAAAGCAATGATTAGAATGTTAAGATGAACATCTTAATTCAAATGCCATGTTCAATTTGATAAAAAATTCAGAAAAGAAAATTAATAGAGGTGTTAATCTTTCATTTTCGATGATTTTTTACTTCAGATACAAGCTTGATGTATTATTTTATAGGAATTTTCGATTACATTGTTCATTCTAAAATGAAACAGCGCAAGCTATTAAAATGATTTATCAATCTTATATAAAGTAAAAACGATTTTAATTACGGTCTTAGAACAAATTCGTAGTAATGGGTTCATTAAAATAGATTGTCTGCTTATATGTATCACATTGCAAAAATAAATATTAAAAATAGCATTATATCAAGTAAATTTGCCAATTCTTAATGCTCACGATTAATTAAAAACTACTTAACCGTCTTCTTCCATAAGTTTTCTCTTGATTTAATTTTCACTAGCTTCTATCATGTTTCTCCTGCGACTGAACCATTCCTTGATGGACTTACAGATGAGCGGAGTAAAATAGATTATAGATCCAATCCAAACGAAAGGGTCGATTATAATTCCTAAAGGCAGACTAATGACTGCCATGAAAAAGTTGAAGCAACACCCATGATATAGGAACATTCTTTTGACTAAGAAATTGTAAACTAGAACAGGGCCACAGAAAAGCATAACGATTGGAATGACTACGGGCAATAAGATCAGAAACCCGATTATCATTAATATTCGTAGAAAGTAAATTTTACAAGTTGTAAATCCATTGATATTTCTGTTCTGCATACCTGCACAGCCAAGAGGATTTAATGGACTGAAGTGAATATTCGAATACGTGGCACCGCATAGCCAGCACCACTCATATCTGCACACTCCACAAGTCATATGATTGCACCCTGCGATTTTCTAAACAAGCGCTTTGCATTTTTTACATCGATGGATTTGACTCACCTAAATTAATTGATATTTACATTTTCAAGGCCTTCAAAAGTCTTCTGAATGGCTTGATCACATGATTGTTTAGGATGTGCTTCCCGATTGCATTTGGTGCACACCTCTGTCTCACATTTTGGACATTTTATCACAGTTTTCTTCTTATTAATAGTGATCACAACCGAACACTTTGGGTTGGGACACCATTTGAAGTTTGGATTCTTCTGAATCTATAAATTTCTTGAAAATGTTTGATATTTCGCAAAGTATGATGCGTTTACGTACTTTTTGACTGTTTCAGGAGTGAGAAGCTGGCTGCAATGAGGACATGCTAAATTCTAGATTTTTAGATTCAATATGCATTATTTTAAATACTAGTTCATGCAGATATTGCAGACTTAGTGTAACACACCGTCGATTTATACTATTTAGTCTTTGTTATAGAAGAAACCGCAGCATATCGAGCACATCGTTCCGCTTTCTTCCTCGATATGCTGTTTGTTATTTTTGCTGATGGAATACAAATCTTAATGCTCGCTTAATTGTTCATTGGCTTACAACTTTTATTCATCTTATAAATGTCCCTAATTTGCGATATCGTTTAGGTATTGATTCAAGTACTACCAGGTGATCTAGTGGGTATGGTAGGCTCGGTTTTAAGAACAAGCTCGACAACGACCGCCGTCTTCGCCTTATTTCTCAGGTACGTAAATGTGTCCGTACTTGTGCTAGTCGTCTAATACGAACAGATTCATAAGCTTAGTTTAATTATTTTCATACTTAAGGTAGGTCACTGCAGTCATGAACCGCAACAAGGAGACTAGCCAGTTAAAGGGGAAATCCAAAAGATGTCCGAAGAAACTATATGAGTTCGAGCTGCACTTTTCGATGGGCTGCCTGCTGTGACTGTGATGATATTGAAGGTGTCTTGCTGGATGGTTGCATTTGTTATCTTTGCTATGAATATGATTATTATAAAATTGTATACTCTGATAGATTGCAATGTTTTTATTTGCAATCTTTTCTGATAAACACGCGTAAAGAGTAAGAACAAGTAAAATATTAGGAGACAGTGCTCTCACACTGTCATAGTCTAGTCCTGGGATTTTAGCAAGGACTGTAATAGTCTCTGACCTCTCCGCTATTATTGGACTAGGATCTCGCGCTCTCTTTTTCTCCTTATTTATTCTCCCAGTATTTTTACTTGAATTCGACTTCGCTCCATTCTTTGATGCCGCTTATCAGTCGCACAGCCATCTAGGTCTCGCTTGAGAGCTTCCATTTTGTTAAGATACTTAAACTTCTTTTCTTCTACTTTGTCTGAGTAAACTTCAGAAGCCAGTCTGATATCGGGGTCATAACCCATATTTTTTAGCTGCTATTATGGACTTTCGAATTTCTTGTACCGTAAATATGGCAGCTTTGAATCATTCTCGTTTTATTCGGGTTGTTCTGTGTTTTGTTCCTTAGCCTAGTGTTTAATATAAGCTTATTCATCCTTGTTTGTCTTGTGGTGAGCCTAAGATTTAGCAAATCGAATGCTTAGGACTGTAATAGCAGAGTTTTCATCGTAGCGACGTACATGAGTCTCAAGCTAGTCCCGAGATATACTTCTCTTAGACTTCACTCTAAAATTTATTGGGGGAGACACATGATGCGAATTGTTCTTTATATAGGGTAAGAAGCGAGAGGTACGCTCTGATTTAACATCATTGACTCGGCTTGTTCGGCTTTAACTGATATCAGACAGGCCATGCTTCATTATTATTATTGGACTAATATTTTTATAATTCGGCACCTGTCTATACTTTCTGCACTAACTGCATTAAGCTTACACAATTGATATAGAATTGAACAAATAAATACATCAATAATCAAAATTGTTCTTCTGGTTAGGGTTATGATTGTTGGGGGTTCTTTGAGTATAATATCGATTATTTGTTTGATTTCTATCATCTCTTCTTTATTATCGGTTGTCTCTATCTCTACTTTCGTTGTGTTCGTGTTGTCTGTTATGATGGTGCTATCTTTGATGTTTATGTTACCCGTGCTCTCCATGATGATGTCTATTATAACCTCTTTGTTCCTTTTATTAAGTATTGTCTCGTGATCTTTAATGATTTCGATGATCTCTATTATGTTAACCTCCTCTATTATACTCTCCTCTATAATCTCTACCTTCACGATTGCCACCTTGGCCATTATACCGATAATTTCTGCCATCTTGTTGACCCTGTTGATAATTTCTCTGATAATTCTTGTTTTTGTCTCTACTTCTTGATCTTTATCTGTCATCTCTAGACTGATTTCTATAGTTTGTGTTACTATAATTTCTGTCTTACATTTGAGAGTCTTAGTTTACGTTTCCAGACTGTGATCTCCTCATTTGTAACACATATTTTCTCTCACTTAGCACTTGATCAACGACTCGAGCATATCGAAGACCGCCAAAAGCAGCCCGATCAGTCCTAGAAATAAAGTTATCATCGATTTATTCAAGAGGGTTACTATTTACACCTTACTTCAATGATACCAAATGCTGTCGATCCATAGGCTGCTCGAACACAAAACTAATAAAATCAGTATCTTCGCCAAGCACAACAAATGCTCCTTCGATATTATGACCATTCTCCCAGGTTAGTTGCATACCTTTGCCCACTACTATATCTTTATTGATTTTTCTTCCCAGTGATCCATATTTGTTGACGTAAACATTGACCTCACCGTACCTGTTTCTGTGAAATTATTATTGAGTTAACTTTTATTGATACCCTTCAATAGCAAGTAGTAATCTCTTATCATCTATGAAAGGTAAAATAACCTAACCGAGCCAGGCGAATTTTTTACCAACCAAATCTATATGAAAATCTGAGGGATAGTAGTCGATTATTGGTGATGTTACATCTTTCATATAGTAGTGTAAAAATTTTGGTAAAGCATCGCATGTGCGAGCTGGTAATACAGCCATTAGCTGCTCAAATGGTCTGAAAGGGAACCCTTTATCAAATTTTGGGATGTCTTCATCTGGCACTTGTAAGTCTGTGAAGAATGGTGAGTAATGGAAAGGGTAAAACCACGACCAGCTTTGCACTCCTTTATAATAATATCCACAAATCCACTTAAGTGCTTCAATATAACTGCGACTAACATTTGCTTTCAATTCCAAAAATTAACATGGTATAATTTTGAATTTCTCTCGATAGTATTTTTCTTTGTAGTTGTACAAATTATGATTGAATACTGAATATTAATCGAGATTAATAGGTTCTGCTGCACCACTTGACTTCTAAATCATCTTTTTAAATGATCCCAATGGATCTCTCGGATCGATCTAATCTTAAAATGGATCATTCTGAGCTGATCTACCTTTATCTTTTTATTGATAACTTCTGTTATTAATTTATCTTTGCTTGGCATTAGATTACCTATGAATCATTTATCTAATTAAAGGATCTTCGTAGTTTTTCATTTCTTACACAAATATCTTCAAGCTTTTCATGTTTAATTAACCAGCATTTGTAAGATAATCGGGCATTAGATTGAGACAGTAATCGTATACTTTCATGAGCACATCAATGCCTCCCTCTCTGATAGAAAGACATGGCACATGCGGCAAGAAATCGTTACCTACAAAGAAACACAAAAATATAAAGTCATCGATAATTCTTTATAAATCGTAGCCGAAAGGTATGATAGAGCGCATGAAGTTAATGTGAATATATTCACGTACCATCTGAATTCTTATAAACTGAAACTTGACATTGACTAGCTTATGTAGATTCTCACTCTCATTAGATGATGCTCTTGGAGGCATCTCATTCGATTGTTGATTACAATCCATGAAGTAATGACCTTTCTTCTGACAATTAGTGCAAAATTTGTCATTCGCTGTGATCACAATTTATCTAATTACGTAAAATTTTGGCTCATGAGTAGCTAGACTGAGCATAATAAGATCGGCATCGGCACCATAAATACAGTGTGATTGGTCAGGCGAGTAGTCAGTGGAGCTTCGTTGTTGGCGTATATAGTCCATGATTTTGTGCTCACCTTCTCCTGGACAGTTGGCATCGGAAAATACTACAATTAGGTTCTTCCACAGAGGATGACTCTATAATCTAATTTTGATGTATTATCTGAGTTTCACACACACACTGCTGAGAAATTATGTTCCTGGTGTGATTGTATTAGAATCGAATTTCTTCTTGTGTACGTAATCTTCAACCTATTGATTCCAAGCTCCTGCTTTCTTAAATTATTCAAGCAGCTTTATTTTGTTGTTTTTGCTTTCTTAACTCTAAAGCGCTGCTCTAAATCTTCTGGATCTCTGCTGGTTCATCTTGGCTCGTGGTGCACATCCGTCAATAGCTAAATATAATGTTTTTTGAGGCCTAACAATATTCATGAGGATATCAATGTACTCGTAGATGTTTTCGCATTGTTATTCAAAGTTCTGAGGGATTCGGATATTTTCTCCTCGAGGGTTGCAACTAGGATGGATCAAACCGTTCATGTCAATGTAGAAATTATCGACGTATGGGTTTCCTGTTGAGATCATCGTGTCGGTGGCCTATGTCTCGACTGCGTCTTTTATTAACTTAGGGTTTCGGACTGATAGCCATTTGAAGAAAACTGGTACACCCATTCTTTAGTCTTGTAAGCGGTAATTTATTGTAGAAAAGCTAAATAATAATCTTCAGAAAGCGGATATAAGAGAGTATTATCCAAAATATCTAAATGAATACTATAAGTTTAAATCTAAAAATCTATTAAACATCAATCACCACCCTTTTTCCATGCGTTTTTCCAAGCAGGACGAGGCATCTTTCCGATAGGAATCTGCGGAACACAATTTTTATGTCCAACTCTGCTCTTTTATTGTGAGTTATCTCTATTAAAAGATAAAGAAAATTATTATTTACTTGTATTTCTTTGCTTTTAAGCTGAACAGTTTCTGACTGGTTTTTTCTTCTCTTGACTGCTGCAGTGTCGCTAAGTCACTCTATAATAAATGTAAATAATTACTTGCTTTGACCGATAATGCTTCTTACTCCAGTCTCCACCAAAGTAGTTTGAGTGGTTTATCGCATTTTACTGTTCATTTGCTTCATATCTGGTTTTTGATCAACTTTCTACCCATTTTCCCAATAGCCGTTATATTCGACCTCGTTATTATAAAGAAGTTCACCTTCTCCGTATCGTAGATCATCTAACCAAAATCCTTTATATGTATATCCGTTTCCCCAGTCATATATTCCATATCCATGTTTTTTGTCTAGCATATAGTGTCCTTTATACATCTCATTAGTTCCCTTAGCTCCTTTCCATAACCCATATCCATTGCGAGCACCTTGTTTGAAATCTCCTTTATACATTGATCCATCAACCCATAAATATTCGCCGTAGCCTTCACATAATCCGTTGATGAACTCTCCCTTATATTTATCTCCGTTATCGTACATTTAGGTTCCTTGCCCGTGCTTGAGTCCGTTCTTGAAAGATCCGACATAAAGATCACCTGCATTATATATAAAATACCATTGCATTTACGATGTTCACCCATGCCATCAGGAAGTCCGCCCCACCAGTCACCATGATATTGTTAAACTTCTTTACTGTTATTCTCAGGTGACATATTGAACCAGAAAAATGAGCCTTTGCCATGCTTTTTATTCTGGCTAAAGTCTCCAACGTATACGTTGCCATTTTGATACAGTTCGACTCCATGCCCTGATTTTTCGTTATTATAGAACTGTCCCTCGTATATTTTTCCTGTGCGATAGATAGCGATACCTACAATCATACAACTATGATATTACCTCTGCCCTGTTTCTTCTTGTTATGAATTTCGCCAAAGTACAACTTATGCTCTGTGCGTACCATTTTAACTCTCTATAATCTGAATAACATTTCTGTAGTGAGTTCAGAATACGGCATAGTCTCATAATTTTCAAAATATTACGGCAAATCCTATTACTAGGTCTGCCAGATTTCGATGATCTTTTGCAAGTGAAGTGTGGACTTTATTCGTAGTAATTCGCTATTATGTCTCAAATCGTAGTTTTATTGTTTAAGTGACTATCGAACTTCAGGGTTATTTTGAGAGCTTTCGTTCAGCATCTTATTAGAATAATTTTAATATTTGTCAATCTTGTCTTACTTATTACAAAGACAAATAGATATCAAATGTCAGAAAAGCAGAATATCAATAATTAGTGAGTCATAGTGTATTAATAAGCTTAATACAGAAATAAGATTATTATTGTTATTAATTTGGACATAAAATAAAGTATTGAGATATCTAAATGAGAGTAGCACTGATCGGGGCCTACGGGCAGGTTGGACAATAGCTAATCCGAGCACTGAGTCAGAAGGTAGGCATGGAGAATATAATTTGTTGCGATATTAAAGAACCCCCAAATGAGCTGGGAATTAAACATCACATTACCATGAACTCAGTCAACCAGAAGGCTGTCGACGATGTCATTGAAAAATACAAAATTAATCAAATTTACTCACTATCTGCTTTGCTCTCAGCCACTGGAGAAGTCGACCCACTTAAGACCGAATAAATAAACATGATATCGCTCTATAATTGTCTTGAGGCTTGTAGAAAATTCAAGGTTGACAGAATGTTTTGGCCAAGCTCAATCGCAGCCTTCGGCCCTGATACTCCCAAGGACACTCCGCAAGATACTATTATGAACCCGACTACTGTGTACGGCATCACCAAGAAAGCAGGCGAGTTATGGTGTGCCTACTACTATAAACGATATGGAGTCGATGTGAGGAGTGTTCGCTATCCTGGATTAATCGGATATCGTTCTTTGCCTGGTGGAGGCACTACTGACTACGCAGTCGATATTTTTTACAAGGCCAAGAAAGGGGAGACCTTCAAATGTTACCTAAAGCAGGACGCATATTTACCGATGATCTATACTGACGACGCTATCTGGGGAACAGTTGCACTCATGGACGCTCCTAGAGAGAGTATTAAAATCAGGACAAGTTACAATATTTCTGGCATGTCGTTTAGCCCTAGCGAAATCGCAGCTTAGATCCAAAAGCACATTCCGAGTTTCAAGATCGAGTACCAGATCGACCCGCTGAGGCAAGGCATCGCGGATAGCTGGCCTCACAGGCTAGACGATAACAAAGCACGAAGACATTGGGGTTTCAACCCTAAATATGATTTAGCCAAAATGACTAAGGAAATGCTTGAGAACATCAAAGTTTGATAGCATTTTATCATCGTACATATAATTATATATGCAGCTTACACTTAAGCTCAACTATTAAATATCCGTTGTAATTAAATACTAAATAAATTTCGATATCCTGTCCCGACTAGTCAAATTATAATCAAATCAAACTCAACAATAGACTTCCGCAGCCACAGAAATCAATATAGTTAATAAACTGGAAATAGCTATAATAATATTAGAGTAAAGTATGCAAGTCTAGGCATTGCTTTAGAGAGTCGGCATTGGTTCAACTCATATCTGGATGGTATTTGCTTTGAGTATTGTGGAAATCATCAATGGGTACAAGATTGTCATGAGTACATTATGTATTGATATTTAGTTTCACTAATCTCACCATATCTCAAGGACGAATGGCAACTACAATAATAAGTAAAGATAATTCCACTAGCATTCTACTGTGGTATTATCTTAGGATCGATGCTGGCTGGATCATTGGCAAACTTTTCAGGAAGAAAGCTCACCTTGTTTGTTGGTCAGATTCTGCAAGTTCTAGGCAGCCTAAGCATGATATATTGCAGCCAGTTCTTAACCTTCTTATTAACTCTTATTCTTGCAGGAGTTGGCTTCGGTATCACCTTGATTATGGCAAACACATTACTAGCTGAACAAATGCCGCAAAAATGGAGAGGAAAGTCACTCCTTTTTATTAGCTTCATTGCTATTATGGGTAAGTTTTTTGCCATTCTTGCCGCTTATGAGTTCGAACTCAAGAATTGGAGATATCCTTAATTTTATGTAGCAGGAGCAGGCTTCATACTGGCAATTATAATATTACTTAAAATTCCAGAATCTTTCCGAGTTTTATTGCTTAATGGACGACTCCAATAAAGCTAAAAAATATTTTCGAAACTGCTCAAAGAGCAGAAAAAACCTTAAATGACTGAAAGTTAGAAGCTAACAATGCAATAAATTGTTCAGGCAAACTTGTCAAAATCTGTTCGTAAAATTAAATTTCAAGAAATATTCTATAAGAATGCGATCAAGACAACAGTGATGCTGAGTATAACCTGGTTTGCTATCAACTTTATGTTCTACGGTCAGCTTTTTATTATGCCTTTTATGTTTGAAAGTAAAGAAAGCTCTGTTTTCACACGATTTACGCAGATGATCTCTGGATAAGTACCTTCTATTCTTCTTACGTTCAACATGATATAGCGATAAAGATTCGGTAGAAAGAACTCGATTATTATATTCTTCTTGATAGCAGCGGTACTAAATCTCAGCCTGGTCTACATTTAGAGTGTCTTCATAATTTCACTATCAAGACTAGCAATGAAGTCCGTACTCCAAATTCTATATCCATTCACAACCGAATCTTACTCAACTCCATTGCGAACTAGCGGACTGGCATTCTGTGCAGGAGTTGGCAGAATCGGCAGTATCATAATGCCTTTGCTAGTATACCCGTTGTATCAGATGGCTCCTTACCTCGTATTTGTGTCATTCTTAGTGGCTTCATTATTGGGATTGTATAGTGCGATGAACACTCATGAAACATTGCATCATAGCATAGATTTTTAGTTTGATGTTCATCATGAAGAGGTGTCTATGCTGGGCAAACAGGAACAAGATATTATTCATATTTGAGTAACAACAAAATATAAATGAAATTACGATCAATATCAGAAAATTGATTGATGCAAATGATTTAGTTACTGATAATGATATAAACAATCATTTTTAACAGTTCAGCATATATCGATTGATTAATTTTATTACCGTTTACTGTTACGTTTGATGCTGTCTGCTTCATTAATAGACATAGAAATTGTTTTACCAATTCCTGTACCAACAGCCACGCTTAAAATAACATAGCCGTTCATAGTCATAGCTAATAACATTAATAGCAAGCTAATTAATCCGTATATTGAGTAATAAAGGACCATTTTTAGTTTAGTAAGCAATATTTGAAAAGAAGAACTTTTATTTTATGTATTGCCAGGTTTAAAGTTACTATTACTGCTGATTTGAGCATCATGACATACTCTTTCTGAGTCCACTACAATAGGAGTTATCTCTTGACTTTTCTATTTCTTACGTTCAGAGTGGCCAAGTATACTCTTTTTAATACTGTTGACCATCATAAGTTGACTGAACACAGCTACTACGAACACAACAAAGCAGCCAAACGCAAATTGATAACTATTTTTAGCATGAAATTGCTCAAACAGAAAAACAACGCAGTGAGTGTTCCAGGATATCGATGACATACTCATATTCATGTTCATACTGCCCATGCTACTGGTTTGAGAGGGTGATTTGTTAGCAGTTACTTCCATGTTGGAGTTTTTATATGGAAATTATTAGATTTCAAAAATAGGTAGCGGATTTACAATACTATATAAAAAAATATTGTTATAAAATATTGTTATAAAATATTGTTATAAAATACATGAAAATA
>APMI01000607.1_pt1 | contig 19591 bp, 19 predicted proteins | sample 667938 | NCBI WGS metagenome assembly APMI01 (sample SAMN01084076, study PRJNA167559) | wastewater metagenome | biome: Wastewater | place: Denmark: Ejby Moelle, Odense | collected 2011-11-28 | reverse complement strand
TTGAGGCCGACACTCCGCTAAAGCTCCATGCCCGTTGCGCCAAATGTTCTGACGACGGACACATCGCGCGTGGCTACGCCATCCCGATCTGGATGACGTTCAAGCAGGCCCTCGAGCTCGGCGGCGCGGTTCGCAAGGGCGAGACCGGCTCGATGGTTGTCTTCGCCAGCCGCTTCACCAGGACGGAGACCGACGCTGCTGGTGAGGAATTCGATCGCGAGATTCCGTTCCTCAAGGCCTACTCCGTTTTCAACATCGCGCAGATCGATGGCCTGCCGGACCATTACTACGGGCAGAAGGCAGAACCCGTGCGCGATCCGATCGCGCGCATCGAGCATGCCGACCGGTTCTTCGCCAATACCGGTGCGGTGATCCGGCATGGCGGCGACCGCGCCTACTTCTCGCCGGCGACCGACCACATCCAGATGCCGCCGTTCCAGACCTTCCGCGACGCTGCGTCATATGTGGCGACCCTGAGTCATGAAGCCACGCATTGGACGTCGGCACCGCATCGCGTAGACCGCGATCTCAGCCGCTACGCCAAGGATCGCAGCGAGCGTGCGCGCGAGGAGCTGATCGCCGAACTTGGAAGCTGTTTCCTTTGCGCCGATCTCGGCATCGCACCGGAGCTCGAGCCCCGGCCCGATCATGCGAGGTACCTGGATTCGTGGCTCAAGGTGCTCGCCGAAGACAAGCGAGCGATCTTCTCGGCCGCTGCCCAGGCGCAGCGCGCCGTCGCTTTCCTGCACGGCCTTCAGCCGGCGGCCTCCGAAGCACGCGAGGCCGCATGATGTTCCACGCACCGATCGTCGGCGGGGAGGGTCACGGACCTTCCCCGATTATCTGCATCGCTCGGCCGTGCCGCTCGATCAGGCAGATCTGTCAACGCTGGCAGATCACGGTCAGCTCGATCGGATGAACGAATGCGAGGGCATGTGCGGCGTCTGACACATGCTTCTGTTCGAACTGAGCCAGCATTTCCTTTCGGAAGCGTCCTCTTCTGCTTGATGGTCCGTGACCGGATCTGGTCTTGGAATGCGTGGCATCAGGAGATGCGAGGGGACCTTGCCGCCATATCGTGGAGACCGGCATGCGAGGCGCGTGGACAATCAAGGGCGCCAGGTCGACAACAGTGTTCGGCGACGCGATCTCGCGGTACTCCCGGACCTGGCCGATCAATGCCACGGTCATCGGTGATAGAGCTACCCGACCTTCATCGAGGGAGCCCGTCACCCGCAACGGCCCATGCCGACACCGGTTACGGCGGCATGCTTTCGCACCAGCGATACCATCAATGCCGAACTCCGACACGTGGGCCAGCTCGGTCCTTCAGCACCTTGCACCTGGCCAACCCCTCTGCGGCTCGATGAGGCATGTCTGACCGGAAACCGGCTGCGCCTCGATCGTTCTCCCGCAACGGCCATCCGCAACTTTCTTCCCCTGCCGGCTTCGCCGCCTTTCCTCGCGGACCAAGAAAGCCGCTTCCGGCCGCCCTCCATTGCATTCCGGCCCTGGCGGGTGCGGTCCGATCGTCTCCGGTCTGTCGACTGCCATCGAGGCCGCGAAGGGCGCGGCCCGAAACACAAGGAAAGGAACATCACCATGGCCACCATCGGCACCTTCACCACCTCCGCCAACGGCTTCACCGGCACAATCAAGACCCTCAACCTCAACGTCAAGGCGCGCATCGAGCGGGTCGACAATCCCTCCGACAAGGGCCCGCACTTCCGCATCTACTCGGGCGCCGTGGAACTGGGCGCCGCCTGGCAGAAGACCGCCAAGGAAACCGAGCGCGATTACCTTTCGGTAAAGCTGGACGATCCGAGCTTCCCGGCCCCGATCTACGCCACCCTGATCGAGGTGGACGGACAGGAAGGCCTCCAGCTCATCTGGTCCCGCCCGAACCGTGACTGATCGGCTCCGCAGCGGCCCCGTCAACCAGACGGGGCCGCTTCTGCGTGTCGAGCGGCAATCCTCGGCCGATAGCCGCGCTGCCGCTTGGTGCGCAGCAATTGCAGGAACAGGCCGACTGCCTCACCCTCGCTGTCGAAGGAATGCTGGACCATCCGTCCGCGCGTCCCGATCCGTCCCCAACGGCGGATCAGGCATGTCTGACCGAACAGCGTCTCATCGAGCGACATGGCGTAGAACCGGGCCATATTCCGGCTCGCGTCCATGCGTTCGATATAGAGGCGATAGCGTTGCGCAACCATGCCAACAGCATCGCGCAGGCGGAGTCCGCCGTCCAATGACAGCTTTGAATCGCTGGACCCGGATCGATTCATTCTCGTGATGGGTCGTTGGACCGGCACACGCCCCGAGGCGCCGAGGTTGACAACATCGGCTCCCCGCCAATCGGTGCAGTTCGCGAATCGGGCCTTCGATTTCTCGACGATCTCGGACCACCGGAAACGAGCCGCGAGAGCGGTCAGCCGTTCAACGCATCCTTCACCGCCTTCGCCGGCGCGAAGGTGAGCTTTCTCGAGGCGGCGATTTTGATCGGGGCGCCGGTCGACGGGTTGCGCCCCTCACGCGCCGGCGTGTCCTTGACCTTGAACCTGCCGAAGCGCGGTATGCTGGTTTCCGCCCCCGATCGGGCGGCGTCCGAGATCTCCTTAAACACGCTTTCCACGATTGCATTGGCCTGCGCCTTGCTCAGGCTCTGCTCCGCGGCAATCTTTTTAGCCATTTCGGTTGTCGTCGTCATGATCCTCTGTTGCATCATCCTCGCCTACAGCGCGAAACGCGGTCACAGTTTCGGCAGGCGGTCGGCATGCTTGTCCAGAAAATCATTGACTGCTTCAACGTAGTAATCATTCACCCGCCTGCCTTCCGAAGCAGCGAGCAAGCGCAGCCGCCGCTTGTCTTTAGCTGCGATATAGACGGTCGTCGGCTCTTTTTTGTCCTCCCGGAGCGATCTCCCAGCGACAGGATCACGTTTTTCGCCCGCTTCCTTTACCTTGCGGATTTCCGTGCCGCTCAGCTCCAGCTTCGGGCGATTGAGCTTGGGAAGCACAGCCGGGGCCGGCTGCATGACGCTCAACAGAGTGACCTTTTTGGCGTTGTCGTCCATCTGCTCACTCCGCTGCTGCCGACCGGTTGGCCTCAATCACATACTGGACAATCTCGGCAAATATCGCCTCGGATTCGGCTATCGCCTTCGGGTCCACCCTGCTGCCTGTGTAGAGCGTCGCGCCGGTCTGCATGTCCTTGTAAGCAATGCGATACGGCATTTCCTCACTGGCAATCCGTGTGCCGTTTTGCTGGATGATCTCCCGCAAGTCGGCAAGCGCCCTTGCCCGCTTGTCGATGACGGTGTTGTTCGTGAACACATACATCACCGGCAGGGCAAAGCCGCGGTTTTCGGCGACCAGGGGAATGTGACCGTTTACAAGCTGATGAGCGGCGGTGATGTCGTCCATGGCAAGATGCACCGGCACCACGGCGATGTCGGCGGCAAAAAGCGCAGCGGTCAGTTCGTCATTGGTCTTGCCTTCGGTGTCGATGATGACCAGCTTGCCTTGCCTGTCCCGTTCCTGGGCGAGAGCGAGGATTTCGGTGGGCGTCGTGACCGCCACGATCTCCAGATTGTCGGGCTTGTTGCCGAAGCGGTCGAGCAGCATGGACCAGCGGTCGATATTCTTTCGCTCGTCGGCGTCAATGACGAAAACACTGTGGCCTTGGTGCGTGGCGACACTGGCCAGGGCACGCACGAGCGTGGATTTTCCAACGCCGCCTTTTGCCACGGCAACGGTGATGATCATCAGGCTCCGTCCTTCGCTGAAAGCGCTATAGCGTTCTGATTTATAACGTTGCGGCGCTGCAACTTTCAAGCAATTTGATACTTTAATTTATGCCGCTGCAGAGCCGTGGCGGCATGACGTTACGCCGCCATAAATTGCAGCGTTGTGCCGTCGTGACGCTGTGCCATTGTGATGGCGTGTTGATACGCCGCTTTAACGGCATAGAATAATACCGCTATAGCGCTAAAGCATCCGTCAATTATAATTGCTACATGCGCAGCAACGTACTGGTTGAATAATGATTGGCACTGAGGGCGGCAGTGTCACGATCTTGTTTTTCCCCTATGTTTAAGTTATTTCTTCTTTGGCAGGATAGCGAGATTTGTGGAACAAATCCCTTTTGCGCGCCCGCTTTGCGGGCTTAGGTCGGAAAACATGGGGTAAAACAAGGCCGTGCCGCGTAGGACCGCCAGTTACGGAGAAGTCGTCCGGTTCCGCGTCAGTGCCGACGAGAAGGCGGCGCTCGCCGCCGTCAGCGAGCGCGAAGGCGTGCCGGAATCCGAGGTCATCCGCCGTCTTTTGCGCGCTGAAACGGGGCTGTTTCTGCCGGTGGCCAATGTCGATCGACCTGCGATCGAGGGGCTTCAGGAGCAGCTGCGCAAGGTCGGTGGCAACCTCAATCAGGCGGTTCGTGCCATGAATGCCGGCCGCGTCGGCTACGAACCAGCGCTGGCCAAGAGCCTCGCGGCGCTTCTCGGAATGATGCAGCCGATGAACAAACGGCTTGCGGCTATGGCGCGGCCGGCCCGGGCACGACGGAGCCCCGACCAATGAGCGGGTATTTCACCGAGCTGGCGCTCAGCATCGACGCGATGCTTGGCGACGCCGCGCCGGCCGTCGAGGCAGGGATAACGGACGAGCTGTCGGAGGCAGAGGAGACCCGGCGACGGGCCTATGCCACTACTGTGGCAGCCTGGAGCTCACCGGTAGCGACACTGGGCAGCGACAATGCTCCGGCGACGCGATCGGGTGGGCGGGCTGCGGGAATGGGGAAGGGCAGCGCAAAACCGTCGTCGACACAGCGGCCAGCCGTTGCAGCGCAAGCGAAAAAGGCCGCGCCTAGAGCCGTGAAATTCGCTTCCACCGGAATTTCGACGCCAAGCGCGCCCGCAGCCCCGCTCGAAGCGGCGGCAGTAGTTTCCGGCCCGAAGGACTCCACAACCATCACCGCCGCTCTGCGGCCATTTACGGGGCAAAATGACCCGATTGCGGTTTTCACCAAAGTCGCAGCACTTGCGGTCGCCAATGACGAGGATGAAAGGCGGCGACGAGGGGGTGGCGGTGGTGGCAGCCCGGATACGACCTCTGTCGCAAAGACCACGCGTGGACCAAGCCATGCGCAGGCAATCGCGGCGCGCGCGGGAATCGCGGCCGGCGCGCAGCCGGCGGTGTTTAAAGTCATTTCGACTGCGGGAACGAAGGGAGCTGCCGGCGCCTTGCTCGAATATCTCGGCACCAGGCCCGATGAGGATGGCAAGAAACACGATATCGAGGTTTTCACGAGCTCAGGGCTCAGTGTCGAGACACGCGAGCAGCGGCGGGCGCTGCTGGAGGAGTGGCAGGTCTCTCCGGCGATCCCGGCCGGGATGATCTGCACGACGCGTTGAATGCCGCGTTCGGCAGCAAGCCATTCGTCTATGCGCGCGCCGGCAGCACCGTGGAGGTCTATGCTTACACCGACATGAAAGCGGCAGCACTTGCAAAGGCGTTGCAAAAGCTCGACCACGAAAACGGCAGGGGCGGGGTCCTGCAACGGGCGGATGACGGGATCACGGCCCGGCTGAAGGACGCCGGCGTGGCCGGCAAGGCCGAGATCAAAGCGGCCGTTTCGACCGAAAGAGGCGGCCAATATTTTTTGCAGAAATTCATTCGCGCCAATGCCGGCGTGATCAAGTCCGACGGCGACGCGGTGCCGGCCGGCCAGCGTGCGGACAAGGCCGCGGCAGCCCTCTATGCGTCGTGGAAGGCGGATTTCAAGACGGTGGAGCCACGCAACGTTTATCACGTCGTCTTTTCGGCCAGGGCCGGCACGGACGCGCGTGCGTTGCTGCACGCGGCCGAGAACGTGCTTGCCGAAAGGATTCCAGACCACAAGTGGGCGATCGCACATCATCCGGAGACCGGGCACGTCCATGTGCATGCAATGATCCTGGCCCGTTCGGAAACCGGCCAGCAGCTGCATTTCAGCAAGGCCGACCTTTACGACTGGCGCGCAGCCTACGCCGAAAAAGCCCGCGAGGAGGGGATTGCCATGGTGGCGACCAGCCGCATGGACTTCGCCGCCGCGCGGCCTTTCAACATGCGCCAGGCCGGTGCGTACGAGAGATCGAAACTGGATACCCGTTACTCTGTGTCGCCGACGATCGCGAGCCGTGTCGAAGCGAAGCGGCAGGCCGTTTTCGAGGCAAAGACGATCGCCGCATATGGCCCAGCAATCTCGCGTGGCTGGCAGCTGACCGCCGCAATGACGCGCGAGGCGATGCCCGGGTCGCAAGCGGACGCAGACGCAGCAGCATTTTCGGCTGCGATCGCCGAGTTCGCGGCAGTTCGCAGGTCAGAAGTTCGCGCGGCGCCGGCGTCAGGTGGGGAGGGGACCCCGCTATCGCCGTCGACCGAAAAGACTGATACTCTAATTTACCTTTCAAACCGTATACAGGAGATCATGAGCATGGAATTGTCGCCGCTGGAACTCCGCCGGAAGATCGCGGATGTGAACAAAGCCTTTGATCGGATCGACGGCTCGTTGTCGAAGACGGAGGGCAAGCAGGAGCTCGCGGGCATACGACGGGAAATGAACGGCCTCTTGAACGAACGGCTGAATGACGTGCGAGTGCAGGCGGTTACTGGCGGTACCGGGGCCCCTGACACGGTGCGAGACGAAGGCCGCTCTCTTCGCGAAAAAGAGCAGCAAGCCAAGACGCAGGACCGCGCGAACGAGCAAAACCCACGGCAGTCCGACAAACAGGCCGCACCGCGCTCCGCGGCGGGAAAAAAGGCCGAACAGCAGGCGGAGCGTGTCGAACGGCAAAACCGCGACACGCAGCGCTCTTTGGACGATGACCGGGAGCGTTGAGTAGCGGGCTTCCAAACGACGGGAGTGGCCCCCTTGCGGACCATCCCTGATGGGAGGTCAAGGCAACGTCGTGACCCAAGCGCGACTTTCGATCTCCGCACGGCAGACGGCCGCTTAGCGCCTGATGTCGGTCATTTCAGCTACCGCGTCCGTTGACCAAAACCAGAAATCGTCAACGCACACGCGGGCCCGCCAGCCAGGGCACAGAGTCATGGCGTCGACTTAACTACCGGTGGACTGCCGCAGAAAAGGATTGCGCGAACAGAATAGAATGGTCATCTCCCAACAAGGTTGCGGTGGGGCCAAAGGGATGGGTGTCTACGACGAGTTCTACGCGTTTCGGAACAACTACAATATTGGCCAAGCCCTCATCTCGTCGATCGCAACGCGATACAGCCGGATCACCGTTCGCCTGAACAAAGACTTTTGGAACACCGAATCCGACACAGCCCACAGCCTATATGTCGGCTCCTACGGCCGTGACACCGCCGCGCGAGGCATCAGCGATCTCGATGTCGCCTTCCGTCTCTCCTACGAGACCTACGCCCAGTACAACGCGTATCAGGGCAACGGGCAGTCTGCGCTTTTGCAGGTGGTCAAAAACTCCCTCCTCAAGACATTTCATTCCAGTAGCCTCGGCGGGGACGGCCAGGTCGTCGTTCTGACGTTCGATGACGGCATCAAGTTCGAGATTTTGCCCGTTTTCGACAACAAAGACGGGACGTGGACCTACCCTAACTCCAACGCAGGCGGGAACTGGAAAGTCTGTAATCCGAAGGCTGAAATCGCCGCTGTTCAGAATCGGAACAGAGCGGCAAATGGCAACCTCAAAGCCCTTTGCCGCATGATGCGCGTCTGGCGCGACCATAACGATGTCCCAATGAGTGGCGCACTCATCGATGCCATCGCTTACCAGTTCATCGAGACCTGGCCGCATAGGGACAAATCTTATGGCCACCATGACTACATGGCCCGGGATTTCCTCAAATACCTCTACGATCTCAACCGTGAGCAGACATATTGGCTGATGCCGGGGAGCGCGTCACGAGCCTACAAGACCGGCGTCTTCTGGCTGAAAGCGCTGACCGATTACAATATCGCCGTCGAAGCCTGCAAATTGCAGGACGATGCGAGGGCCTCGACGCGGCGTGCAAAGTGGAGGACTGTCTTTGGCAACACCTTCCCCGTCTGATCCCCGCTATCACCTCGAAAGCCAAATCCGCGAGTGCTACGGCCGCTGCGCCTATACCCACAAGATCCACGAGAAGATGGCGGAGCGGCTCGCGAAGAAGCAGTGGCTCGGAAAATGGGCGAATATCATCCTCTCCGCCCTGATCACTGGAGGGGCGGTCACGACACTTTTCAAGGCGGACACTGGGCTTCTCCAATACGCCGATTACGCCACGGCGCTTCTCTCCATTCTCAGCCTGATCTTCAACGCCTACCTGAAGGACCTCGACCCCGGAGCCTTGGCGCAGCGGCACCGCGAATCCGCTTCCGATATGTGGAACGTCCGAGAATCGTACCAGAGCCTGATTGCGGACTCCCTCGATACCGAAATCACCATCCAGTCGCTGCGCGACCGAAGGGACAGCCTGCAAGCGGCGTTGCACAAGCTCTACCTTGCTGCGCCATTCACCGACGACAAGGCCTACGCCAAGGCAAAGACGGCGCTGAAGGACAACGAAGACCTAATGTTCTCCGAGAAGGAGATCGACGATATGCTTCCGCACACAATACGGCGGGCGAACAGGAAGGCGGCGCAATCCTGATGCAGCGTGAGTTGCCCGCCAACCTCCCTGATCCTGAGGTCCGCTTTCGCAAATCCCAGCCTCTATGCAGCCGGGGTCGTTTGCGGGGAGGACGGAATTATACTCTCCTGTGTGCGATTCTTGGTTTTCGCGCCCCTACCCGATAGCGCAAAACGGCGATTGGAGTTGGTCTCAGTCGAATGCATCACGTTCTCAAAGATTGAAATGACACACCGCAGTGAAACGGAGTGGCGCAATTGGCTTGTGGCGCTACAGCGTCGGGAGCCTGGAAAGAAGCGCTACGCCAAGTTCTATGGAGCCCTCGATGAAAGTGTCCCAAACTGGATGTCGATCATCGGCTCCCCCGAGTTTCTGCGATGGGGGCTGGAACGGGATAGCCACACCGATTCTTCGTGCATGCTCGACATGCTATGCGCGCTGTGGGACGACCCGGCATGGAGCGCCGAGCAATTCGCGGTAATGCTCAGACTGTTTCTTCGGGACGTCGAAAGCAGCACAAGTGGCCAGCGCCGAGTTGCCGACTTTATTCAACGGCTCATGGGGAGGCCAGCAACGGAGCGAGCGCCGCGCCGCTACCTGCTGTCAGGCAGATACGAAGTACTGAGAAAACTAGGAAGCGGCGGTAACGGTGATGTATACCTTGTATGGTCCCGAGAGACGCTGTCGCTGTATGGCCTAAAGGTGATGAGGCAGGAGCTTCAGGAGAACCCTGCCGCAGTTGCTCGGTTCAAGAATGAGATCGAAGCCTGGGTGCGGCTTGGAACCCACCCGAACATTGTAAGGGCCTTCTTTCTCGATACCCTCAACGACACTCTGTATATGACGATGGAGTACATGGAGGCGGACCAATCTGGTGGTCCGTCGCTCGCTGAAAAACTTCAAAGAGGCGGAATCGATGGGAACAAAATTGCGACGTGGTTCGCACAGGTAGCCGACGGCTTAGAACATGCCTATTCGAGCGGGATTGGTGCGCATCGCGATATCAAGCCGGGTAACATCCTGATCTCAAGAACGGGCACGGCCAAGATCAGTGATTTTGGCTTGGTTGCGCCACTGCGCGGCTTCAACCCCGCCAATACTGCCGCCGTACGTGATCGGTATGAAACCGCACCCGGAAGCATGATGGGCACACCCGTTTACATGTCGCCGGAGCAATTCGCCGACCCGCACCGGTGCGATCAGAAAAGCGACATCTATTCTCTCGGGATTACCCTTTATCAAATCGTAAGCGGCGGAAGAGTGCCGTTCCTGCCAGCTACGCCCAGGAACTCCGGGACTCAGGAGATGGCTCGCTTTCTCAAGGAGATACGAAGCATGCACGAGAAAGCCGCACCTCCCCGCGTTCATTCGCCGTTTTGGCCAGTAATCGAAAAATGTCTCGCGAAGCGACCCGAAAATCGCTTCGGTGAAGTTATTGAATTTCGCAGAGCTCTGGAAGCGGTCGCAAAAGCCAACGGGTTCTCGATCCCGACAAAAGAGAAGCCAGACGACGACTTCTGGGCATACCGCGACAAGGGCAACACGCTACTGCGTCTCGGCAAATGTGAAGAGGCCATTGCGGCCTTCGATGCGTTCCTTGCGAAGATGCCTGACGAATCGGCGCTCTTTAACAAGGCTGTGTGTCTTGAAAACTTAGGGCGCTACAAGGAGGCAATGGAGATTTATGAGCGGTTCATGGAATGGGACGATTACAAGGCCTATGTGAACGGCGCTAACTGCCTCAAAAAGATGGGCGATTCCGAGTCCGCAGCTAAACTTGCGCTTCGCGCAACTGAGTTACAGCCGAACGATTCGGCATGCTGGATCGCCCTAGGTAATATCAATTTTGCTATCGACAGGATCGAAGATGCTATCGTCGCGTATCGACGCGCCGTTTCGGTTTCCCCATCGGAGCCTACGCCACATTACAATCTCGCACTGGTGAGGAAGAAGGCTGGTGATCTCAATGGCGCAGCAAGATCCCTTAAGCGTTTTCTGAATTGCGCTTCCACCCTCGATGACAGGTGCGTTGTGGCGAAGAAGATACTCGAGGAAATCACGCGTGTGAGCCGCTGAGATGACTTGGAGGTTGAAGGGAGCGGAGGCCGTCCACCACGTCAGGTCACATGCCAGAAGGGAACCTTAGTTCATACCGGTTACCACATGCGCCACCGAGCGCCCGTTTCGGACCAGAGCTAACCCTTCGCGACCGCGCAGGGCCCGCCAAGTGTCGGGCGGACTGGAGAACGCCCATACCTGGTCCCCGGCGAGCATGCGAAGTTTCAGGCGAACGATGCCTCTTTCAGAGCGGCTCAGATGAAGAACTGCGGGAGTTCCGACCGGATATCCATCTGAATCGGCCCCCAAGGATTCAAACTCTGCGAAGGTCAACTGCCGCGTCAGCCATTCGCGCGGCGGCCAAGCTTTGCCCTCTGCGGGGTTTGTCTTCTCCAACCACCGTTCGCAGATGTCGATGTGGCCCGAAAGGAACTGATCTCCAAGCTCAACGAGCACAGGATCGATGAACCGCAAACGGCTCTTCAGGTAATCGGACAGAGCTGCCCCGTGGGGCATAGGTGGTCCATCCGCGTCAAGCCAGGCGTCCAGTTTCTCCCATATCTGCCAATCCTTTGCGCCTCCAGCCCTGAGGTCACGATGTGCATCGACCGTCTCGAACAAGATCGCTTCTGGCGTGTCCCTGAACCTGTGCATCGGCCAATTATCGATATCCGCTCGTTTGAGGCGCGCATCGAATAGCTTTCTCCGCCTAAGCAGCATCCCAACCAACAGATCTGAATCTCCTGCTGGCCAATCCTCGTCATAACGCAGATAGGGATCAGGTCCCTTCCTTGCCCAAAGCATCCAAGGTAGCCACTTCCTGATCTTGCGGGCATTGATCGCGATCGCGACAGGCAGAAGGAAGGGGGAAAGAATGAGAAACATCGCGTAGACTGCGACGGAGCGTACTGGATGGTCCGGGTCCAAAAATCCCGTAGCGTAGCGCGCTAGAAGGCGTTCAAAAATCACGATGCCTGCGGCGCACGCGCCCCATCCTATCAGGATCCACGAGGTCCACGACATTGCTTGCCACCAAACGTGCGCGCCAAGTGCGTGATTGATCAGTGGCGCGCTTACCCTCGACCCAAACCGATGCCCATCGTCGACCTTGATGGTGATCTTAGATTAGATCCCGATCAAGAAGTGAAACCGAAGCGATGCAATAGGTCATCTGAACACGGGGGGATCGAGTCCATTGAATCGCCGACGGCATTGTTGCCAAGGGCGTGCCGTGCGTTTGGACCGTCGCAGACAAAACGCTTGTCACCAGGTAGCGCGCAAACAGCATTGCTCTTCCGGATGAGAACGAGCCCGCCAGTCGCCGAGCTTCGCCATTCCAAGCAGCCGGGTATCCTGTTTGCCAATGCCCTCGGCAATTCTGAGCGGACGGCTTTGAGAGGTTGGTTCTCGCAGATGGTCAACGAATCCGCGCCATTCGTAAGACGGACGTCATCCATTTGACGTTTAGCAATGTCGGCCAGTCTCCCTTGGAAACAGCCTTGAACATCGTTGAAGTCGATAGTCACCTCTTGAGGAGTCGAGAATTGGCTCGTGAACCAAGAGGTGATTGCGCTACCAATATCCCCCAAGGGGCCACCCGCAATACCTGCAAGAATGAACAAGACCACCCCTGCAATAGTCAGTTCACGCCACCACTTACGCATTGGGCGCGACCATGAACACGAAACGGACATTGCCGACCTGGAATGACATACGCAGCCACCCCGTGGCTTCGCCGATGCGGCAGGAAAATGCCTCTTCGTCGATGCCTTTGAAAAATTCCTTCTTTTCCTGGTATCGAATGAAACCTTCGGCGCATGCGGTGGTTAGGTTGTCGAAAGCCTTCATCAAGGCAGGGAGCTCGGCCCGTGCTTGATTCAGATACTCCATGTTTGCCGGGACGGCGCTGCTCAGAACTGATTCCTCGGCTTGGTGCTGCAGAAATGCCGTCATGCCCTCGGGGTTGCTTTGAAGACGCACGAGTTCGCTGATGATTGTCTGGTGTCGGTTATCGCCCTCTATCGCTTGAACGGTGATATCGCACCATTGCCTGTCAGGGTCCTCGGTAGACCAGCAGGCGGTCGCATTCCTGACGGACGCCCCATTGTTGAGCATGTTCTCTCGCGTGAGGTCGCAGGTACACTTTTCATGTGTGGGGTCGGCAGCCATGGACGGGATCGTCCACAATGAAACAGCGATGGCGAACACCGCGGCAGCAACAAATCTGATCATCCATCCACCCCTCGAAACCCGATGGCACAATAGCCCGAGGGCGCCGGAGGCGAAAGTCACGGCGTCTAGGAAGATGCGCGACCGGCAACCCACGAATGTTACATCGAGGCTGGTCGGGGGCAGCTTTATCCGACATTGGCTCCAAAGCTGACAATCCGCTGCCGGCCCCGATCAGGTCGTTCGGGGTATCGCCGCCAAATGTCCGCAGGTGGCGCTCCTTGCTCGTTCAGATGGGCGGGACGAACCGTACTCTCCAACCGCTTCTGCGACCTTCCCGCGCGTTGAATCGCTTGGGTCGCCAGATCTCATTTCGCGCTACACTTCACTTGTGAATTTGATAAACGGACCGATCATGTACCAAGGCGTATGGCAGGTGAGCGATCGCTGGCATAGCGGGGCGGTCGCGACGATAAGGAGCAGTCGCTATGCCGATAAAACCGCCGCTTGATCCCAATGTCGCGGACGAGGCACCCAAAACCCCGATTCTCACGGGCTATGACGAAGAACACTTTGTGACCTATCTGCGTTTGCTCGATGCAGCGGCGGAGGATGCCGATTGGCGCGAAGTGGCGCGTGTCGTACTGCATATGGATCCTGACCGCGAACCGGACCGAGCACACAGAGCTTGGGAAACCCACCTGGCGCGGGCGCGCTGGATGACGACGACCGGATATCGATATCTTCTTCAAGGCGGCGCGCCGCACTGACTTTGCAGGGTCTTGACTAATCAACGCCCTGCAAGGCCGTCTCGAGATCGCGCAAGCCAGCGTCTGCTTCCGATTTATTGGCTGCCTTCGCGGCGACCTTCGCAACCCGGCTGATTGCCTCAGCAATCTTTGCCTGTGCTTCTGTCGATACTTCCTGGTTGCGCCCGGCGGCGCGCGTAATCGCAGCCAAGTCAGGCTTGTTCCGAGGCAGGGGTGGCCGACTGGTTGATGGTTTAGGGGTAGCTGCAATGGAGGTCGTGACGGTGACCGGATGCGCCGGCGGGGGAGGGCGCCTGCCAGCCTTGGCCGCGAAAACGGCACCGCGGGGCCGCGTTGACGCTGGCGCCGCTTCACTCGCGCGCGCAAATCGCGGCGGAACCAACATGTCGCCAAAACCAGCACTCGGTTTTGGTGCTGCTTTCCGGCCGGCATCCGGTTCTGTGTCCACCTTGGCGGCCGCCGCCTTGAAGGCTGGAATCGGCATCCAGGCACGTTTCGACAGCTCAGCGTCGGCAAAATAAAAATTTCGTGTGCCAAAAATCGCATGCGATCCGCGAGGAAGGATGATGCATTTGTTCCGGCTCATCGTGCGGATCTCGTCGGGGCGCATTAGGGGCCGACGGACCTCCTTTACATGCACTGTGCGCGCATGATGCATGTCGAACATCGTCGCTTGGGTCTTGCTGATATCCTTCTGGACTTCGGTGCGCTCGCCCAGGGTGTCAGAAATGTATTTCAGGTCTTCGGCGTCTTGCGCGCCGAAAAACACCTGGACCCGCGCGGAGTTGACCAGCGTTTTGCGGCCTTCCTCGCGATAGATGGTGTCCACCGACTTGAGCGACTGGACAAAGAACCAGGTCGGCACGCCATAGCCGCCGAGGATGGTAGCCGCTTCCATGACATTTTCGAGTTTCCCGAGGTTCTGGAACTCGTCGAGCAAGATCAGGACGCGGTGCTCAACCCGCCCAGGCACCTCTTTGGCCATATAGTTCATCAGCTGCGTAATGAGGACGTTGAACAACGGTCCGATCGACCGGATTTGCTCAATACGGAAGTCGAGATAGAGCGAGACCTTTTCGCGCTTGAGATTGCGGATGTCGAATGTGCTCTTGTCGGTCGCGCGCAAAAGCCGCTCGTTCATGAACGGGTTGAGGCCGGTTCTCACGCTGCCGAAAAGCCCGGAAAACTGCTTGTCCGACATGTCGGCGTAGCTGGCGAGCATCTGTAGCGTGTAGTCGGAAAGTTCCCTCGCTTCGTCCTCGCGGAGTGCCTGAATCCATTCCAGGAACGGCCGGTCCGCGCCATTCATGATGCGAAGCGCCTGGCGCAGCGTTCGCTTCCTGTCCTCGAGGCGGGGCGTCTCCATGACGTAGGAGATCACCCCGGCAAAAAGCATGCGACCGTCGTCGACCCAATAGGTTTCGCCTGTCGCCGGACGCGGAAAGAGCGCGGCGGCAATGTTGCGGATGTCGATGTCGCGCTGGTCGGTGTCGAGGCTAATGAAATCGAGCGGATTATAACATTCCGTCTCACCTTTTTCGTCGGCAGGCGAAAACCGAATGATCTTGGAAAAGGTCGAGCGATAGCCCGCTGTCGCCTGATAAGTCTCGCCCCGCATGTCCAGCACCACAAGCGAATCCGGCCAGAGCAGGGCATTCGGGATGATCAGCGCGGCGCCCTTGCCCGATCGCGGCGGCCCGACGATGAAGCCGCCGACGTCGTCGCCGTCGACCCACAACTTTTTTCCGCCTATGAGCTTCGGCTTGGTGAAGCGCTTCTTGTTGGAGCCGCGCTGGGTAAACGCGCCGATGACATTCACGAGGCTGCCGCCCGCGCGGCCGATGAAGACGCCGCCGCGTTTCGTCAAGCCGGCCCGGTTTACTTCGGCCAAGCTAAGAAACTTGGCGTCATTCGATGCCTTTCGCGTCATCAGCACGGTCATGACAGCCAGCACCATCATGCCAATGAGCGCCAGGCCGGCCGTATAAAGCGCCTGCTGATAGTGACCGAGAACGGCAACATCGGCGTAGGCGCGGCGCAGCGTGGCAAAGGGATCCTGGTCGAGATCCTGGATCAGGGCGAAGGAGCCCGTCTCGTACCAATGGAGGCCGGCATAGGCGATGGCGAAAAAAACAACGCCCACGGCCACGACCATGAGCGTCACGACCAATCCCTTGATGACCTGCACCATCACGCCCTCATTTCTCGCCTTCCCAGATCAGCCGAGGCGTTCGGCCTTTGTGAATTTAATCTCGCTCACGACGCGCCGGCCGGCATCCCGGCGCGAGAGCTGGACCACGATCGGGATCACCTCTTTCAGGTAGTCCATGATCTCGTCGCGCGAGAGTTTGACGCCGCTCTGCATGACCATAAGCGCCAGGCGCTCGTAGGCGGCGCGTGCCGAATTGGCATGCACTGTGGTCAACGATCCGGGGTGTCCCGTGTTGATCGCCTGCAGAAAGGAAAAAGCTTCCGCGCCGCGCAATTCCCCGAGCAGCAGTCGGTCCGGTCGCATGCGTAACGATGCCTCGAGGAGGCTTTGCGCGTCGACCTTCGCCAGGCCCTGATCGCCTTTGGAGGAGAGCAGGGCGACCGTATTCGGTGTGACAGGCTTCAGCTCGCGTGTATCCTCGATCGTGATGATCCGTTCGCTCGAAGGAATAAGTTTTAGCAAGGCGTTCAGGAAGGTCGTCTTTCCGGTAGACGTGCCGCCCGAAACAACGATCGACACGCGGTTCTTGACCGCATGCTCGAGAAACTTCATGGGATCGGACCCGACGATCAGCTCAACCAGTTCCGTTTCTTCTTCCGACAAGCCGAGCTCATTACCCATGCGCGTTTCTTCGAAGGCGCCGCGCTTGGCGTAGTCGTCGACGGTCATGTCCATGATGACCTGCTTGCGGATCGAAATTGCGCCGCCGTCCGGAGCTGCCGGCGGCAGCACGAATTGAATGCGCTCGCCGCTGGGGAGCGCCGCCGACAGGATAGGCTTTTCCTCATTCACCTGTTGATTGGTCGAGCTGGCGACGAGTGTTGCGAGGTTGCGAATCCATTTCTCGGTCAGCCTGGCGTCAGCGATCCGCTCCATTTCCGTGGCTCCAAGCCGCTCGACAAAGATTTCGCCCGGCCTGTTGACCGAAAGCTCGGAAACATCGTCCTGCCGTAGCAGTTCGTGAAGCGGTTCCAGTTCCATTTCCAGAATCGGGAACTTGGCATAGGGGCTCGACGATGCGGCCGGCGAAGCGACGGCCGGGTGTTTGATCATGTTCATTTGGTCACCGGGGGTGCTGCCGGAAACCAATTGTCCTTCGGCGTCATGTAGAGGGGAACAGGGTCGATCGCGACACGCGGCCTTCCGCCGCGTTTCAGCCTCGCCAGCTCTTGCTGGACCGGATCGGCGTAGAGCTCCGAAAAATCGAGATCGCGCCGCACAAAAACGATCACTGACGTACCTTGGTCGACATAGATCGTCGGCGGGATGTTGCGCGAATCCTCGAAAGCCTCCTTGGCCAGTTCGGTCATTGTGCTTGCGGAGCGTTCGATCGCGATCTGGCGGGCTTCCTCTTCCGTCCTCTCCGGATCGATCGTGATCGTTGTCACCTCGCCGGTGATAGGATCGACACGGGTAATGGTCTCTTGGCGCTGGCCGCCGTTCGGGTCGGCGAGCGCCGAAAGGTATTCCGCCGCACCGCCTACGATCGACAGCACGATCGCCGAGCCGAAGCGCTCCAGCCAGTGACGATCGACACGGCCGGCCATGCCACCACGGCCAAGGCTGTCAGCGCCAGGCGAACCGATGTTGACCGACACGCCGTCGGACCGGATCATCCGGTTCCAGACGATAAAGACGCGCGTTTGGCCGCGAGCAATGCCGGACTTGTATTCGCCTGTCAGCCGCGACCCCTTCGGGATCAGCACGCGGCGGCCGTCAAGCGAATAGACATCCTCGCGAACCACGGCCCGTACCATGCCGGGCAGGTCAGTGTTGATCGCCGTTTCAAGAAAAGCGCGGATCATGGTGCCCTCGGCAATCAGGGCGTCCGTACGGTTGTTCTTTGTCGCCGTCGCCTTGGCGTTCCGACTTACTTCGGCCTGGGCGAGGAACGCCTTGTTGGGGTCCAGGTCTGCCCCGGGAACAGGAACGAGCTGCCCGTCGCCGGCGATCGCCGCGCCCGCTTCGCCCGCCGGGGCGTCCTGTTCGCCGTCAGTGACGATCTGGTTCGAGCGCAGCCGTTCCCACAGTTCCTTTTCTTCCTGCTCCTTGCGCTTGCGTGCCTCCTCCGCCAACCGTGCTTCTTCCTCCCGGCGGCGGGCCTCCTCTTCGGCTAGCCGGCGCGCCTCGGCTTCGCGCATTTGCTGTTCAAGCAAACGCCGCTGCTCCTCGAGATCGAGGCCTGGCGCGACCGTCTGGTCGACGTCGGCCGACTGTTGCGGCGGCGGTGTCTGAGGAGGCGGAATGACAATCTGGTCTTGCGGAGGCAATGCCGTCACCGGCGTCGCCGGCTCGCGCGGCTGAAAAGTCGAGGTCTCGAAAGCTTCGTCCTCGTTCGATTTCGCGTTCCGGTCGGACGGCCCGCTCGGCCAATTGATATACAACAGGCCACCGGCCAGAAGCAGCCCGATGCCGGCTATGCCGAGTTTCGTGCCCAAACCTGCACTTCGCCGGGCAACGGGGCTACCACCGTCGAGCTCATGATAATCTATGTTCGACATCAGCGGCTCCTCTGATCGAACTGCCCGCGCTCGCTCTTCTTGTCGAGTTTCGACGGGCCATAAATGTCTCCAATCGGATCCGGCAAGCGCTGCGATGGGGATTGACGGTTGTACAGGCACAACGTCTTGTCGCCGGCCCGCAGGGTAAATTGCTGTGCAACCTTGTCGACGATCGTGTATTCGCCTTCGGTGCGCAGATTCACCAGGGACTCACTGCCTTTAGCCTCGACAACGAAGATCGCCGGCACGTCGCCCGTGAATTGCAGGAACATTTTCGTTCCGTCATCGAACACGACGCGCGGCTTGAGCGAGTCATCACCGCGATAGGCATAGTCGTAATTCAGCATCGACGGGTCGATGTTCTTTAGCGATGGATTGCGGACGCTTTCTTCGGCCTGGGCGAGGAGCCGCGCGTTCACGTCCTCGTCAGGGTATTTGAAGCGAACATGGAACGATGCCCGCAGGGACGGTTCGCGCGAGCCGACCAGGAGCAGAGAATAGACCCGCTTGTTGGTGACGATATTGACGTTAGTCTCGGCCTTTTCGACCAGCGGCTTGACGAACAGGATGCCCGATCCCTTCTTCGGGACGATCGACCAACCGATCGTGTCGCCGGCCGAAATCGTTTCGATTACTTCCGTCGGGCTCAGCTGGATCATCGTCGAGACGCCGATCGCCGCCTGGACCGTCACGACATTGTCGTTGTTGAAGGTGACGTAGCGAATTCGGTTGTCGCGCGACAGCGCCGGGCCTGACAACGCAACGCAAAGTGCGGCCGACAACGCGACCGTTCTCAGCCGCCACCTCATTGGACCGTCCTGTCGGCCGGTGCGGCCTCGGGCAGCGATTCCTGGTCACGCCGGTATTCCGTGATCTGGAAGCCCAATGGATTGTCGAACCGATACTCGTTCTTGAGCGGCGTGCTGGTGTAGCGGAATTTGACGACCGCCACCCAGTGCTCACGCCGCGTCGTGTTCTGCCGTTTCTCTTCGGTCGAAAGGCGGACTGTTGCCGTCGTGCGATTCAGGAACGACACCGACTTCACCGTGACGCTGATGGTCGTGTCGGTCCCGAAGCGCTTGTCTTTGGAGTTCGGATTTGAGGGCGTGAATTCCCGCACGAGATCTTCGGCGGCTGCTCCGGTCGAATAGAGCTGCGCCAGATCGAAATTCGATTTGATCATGCGCGGGTCATAGGTCTCGCGCGCCCTGATATAGCGCACGATGTTCGCCGCCGTGACCGCTTCATCCTGGG
>APMI01000548.1_pt1 | contig 19618 bp, 15 predicted proteins | sample 667938 | NCBI WGS metagenome assembly APMI01 (sample SAMN01084076, study PRJNA167559) | wastewater metagenome | biome: Wastewater | place: Denmark: Ejby Moelle, Odense | collected 2011-11-28 | reverse complement strand
ACCCGCCAGCGCCGCCTGGTTGGTCGTGAAACGCGCTGCTGCGGCGAGCAGCTTTCGCCAGGAACCCAGCTGGCTGCCATAGAACCCATTGAGATCGGCAAAATCCTCGCCGGCATCCAACCATACGTCACGGCTCTTGTTCATCGCCTCGATGAACTCATAGGGATCGCGTACGGCGAGTTGTTTCGCTACCAGACTCAACAACTCTTCGATCCTGGCCTTGCCTGGATGATGCGGTTGGGAGGCCAGTGGCACAGCGGCCTTGAGCGCGTCCTGCCACTCCTGCAACTTACTCCTGAAATCACTGACAACGCCGTCCTCATCCTTGCGCGGCAGGGACGAGAACAGCTGGCGGTAAAGCTCTGCGACTCGATTGATGCTGCCACTGTCGGCGGTCTTGCGCTTGAGGATCGAAATCTGCTTGTGCTGCACAGCCTTGGACAGCGGCTCGAATGCCGACTTCGGATCAAGATCCGATCCGCTCATGGTGAGTTTGATCTCACCGGCCATGAACAAACGGGTGGCCATCAGCACCACTTCCCAATCCGGCTTCCAACCGAATGGAATGCCGGTGAAACGGTCGATGACATCCGATAGCAACACACGGTTCTGGGTGGCGCTGAGCTGCAGGTACTGCCGCACTTCTTCCAAGGCCTGCGGATTGCCTTCGTCACCACCGAGCGCCAACTGGCGCTGGCCGACGTCATCCATAGCCAGCAGCGACCTGATTTCCGCCAGCGGATCGTTCTGCCGTACCTTCAGGTACGGCAACTTGTTGTAGGTGTTGGTGATGAGGTAGTTGATCAACTCATCCAGCAAGGTCGAAGGCGCCGCAGCCTTGGACTGCACACGCTGGCCCTTGGCATAGAAGTCGCCGCGCACCATCAACTCGCCGATCTGGCTGACCAGCCGCTGGCGCCGCTCGCGATTCTCCTCCTTGCGTTCCAGCAGGATCTTCTTGAGTGACGGCGTAGCTGTACTGGCCTTCGGACTGTCGACGAACTTTTCGATCTGACGGTAGAGCGTGAGTTCAACATCCAGCCGCTCACCTTCTGCCAGCCGAATCAGTGCTCGTCCGTGGCCTTCTGCGCTACGCAGGATGCACTTGTCTGACTTGAGCAATTCGTACTCATCCCCAAGCGGAGACAGAACCTCCAACGTCAGTGCGTTAGTTGCGTTACGGTACGGCAGGCTGTCTAGCAGCCGATTGAACTCGTAGTCAGCCTTCGTATCGCGGTGTCGAACCTTGGTCTGCCCGGCCAACACTTCGTCAAAGATGATTTCCGCAAGAAGCCTGGACTTCTCGGCGGCGGACACCTCGACATGACCGATTTCACGGGCGATATCGCGCTCTTCATTGGTTAGGAAGAACCACTGATCACCATTGCGATTGACCAGCCGCTGCCGCTCCAGGCGTTCCAAGCTCTGCTGAATGTCGCGCTTGAGCTGCAGCTTGTCGGCGTCGATCTCCGACAGGCACAGCGTAGCCAGGTTGTCGACCGTGGGCTTGATGACATCGGCAATGTGGCGAATCAGGAACAGCACCTTGAGCAGCTGGATGTCCTGGGACTCGAGCGAACGATCTTCTGCAGCCTGATCGATAGCACGCTTGACCGCGGTATCAAGAAAGCTCTCGATCGACGGATAGAAGTCATACAGCGGGACGAGAGCTTCAGTTCCCTTGTCCGCGTTGAACTTTGCGGCAGACTGGAAGGCATCCAACAAGGAGCGCTCGCCGCGAGACAAATGCTGTCCGGTGGCGCCTACCTTTCGGATGGCCTCGAAGATCTTTTGCAGCAAGGTGAATTGGTACGGAGCGAACGGGTAGTTGCCGACATAGTCAGCAGCATCCCGGTAGCCACGCATGACAACCGAATTTCCGACGAACGACAATTGGTTATTAATGATGTCGCCCTTGGCTTCGAAGACGTCGCGTAGGACGTCATGGGCGGCTTCTGTTTTTGCCAAGAGGCGCTCGCCAATCACCTCGTCGGTATTCGAACTGGCCAACGACAAGCGGGTGTGGAAGCGCCCTTGAATCTTGGAGAAGTCCTGGGACCTGGCTTTGTTCGCTTCGCCGATGGCGGCGTCTATGTCTTCCTGGCTGGTCACGATGACCCAGGCGCGACCATTGCAAGCCGTTCCGAGCTGCTCGGTGATGGTCTGCAGACTGAGCATCAACTGTGTGTTGGCGCCGATGAACTGTCCGACTTCATCGACCAGGAAGATGATGCGATGGTCTGAGCCCTTGGCATCTAGGTACTCACGCAACAGTTTGGCGAAGCCTTCGATGTTGATCGTGAAATCGTCCTTGACATCGTCGAACCATTTGGTCGCCGATGCATTGGACATCTTCAGCGCCACTGCCAGCGACGCAATGACTTCATCGCGCAGGAAGTCGAAGGCATCTCGTTCCTTGACCCAAGGACCGCCATGAATCCGCTCGAACTCAGCCTGGAATGCGTCGTAGGCACCGCGCGAGACCAAGTAGCGCTCCATCTCGGCGATGTACGGCGCGTCGCCTGAGAAGCCGAGCTTCTCGTTGAACACCCGCAGGAACACCTGCAGGATTGCGTCCCGATCGGACTTGCTGTCGGCCTTGGCATCGATGTTGAACAGGATGACGTCCGCGGCATTGCGCGTTGCTCGCTGGATGTCAGCCAGCAACAGCGGATCCTTGATCTTGTGCTCGTCGAAGAACGCCGAAGCCGAACGCTTCTCGCCCGAGGCGGGATTGATGGCTTCGTAGTTCTCCAGCAGGTACGACAGGATCTTGATGAAATGGGATTTACCGGAACCGAAGAAGCCGGACACCCAAACGCCCATCCTGTCGGTCAGCACCGGATCCCGCGGATTGTCCATGGCCGCCAGATAGGCGTCGAAGAACTTGCGGAAGTGCTCGGACAGTTGTTTGGTGACGACGTACTCGTCCAGTTCCTGCCAGATGCTCCCCGCATCACGTTGGTCGGCCTTGATCACGCCGTTGATTGGCCGATCAATGGGCTTTCGAAATAGTTCGCGAATCTTCATGCCTGTTTCCCCTTGAGTCATTCCACAAGCCGGAAGGCCCGGTAGTAGTGGTCATCGGCCAGCTTGTTGAACAGTCTTAACGAGAAGCCGTCATAGCGTCCCGGATAAAACATCACGACCGGCTTGTCTTTCATGGTGGCCTGCAGTCCAGCCAGAAGCGTGTGTGATCGAAGCATGGGATAGGCTGCGCCGACTCCCGTGAGCAGCAGCATGTCGACCTGATCGAAGTCGATCTGACTTGCGATGCGCTCTGCGAGCTTGTCTTCCTTCAGCACCGGCCGCAGTGCAGTCAGCGCTGCGGCGTCACCCTTGGTTGTCTGGATATCGAGCACCCGGCCGAGTAGCTTGCGGTCCTCCAACAACTCAATGATCAAGTTGAACAGGTTCACCACCGCGGGCCGGAGAGCCGGCTGGCGCTTGGCCATGCCAGGCAGCAGCACACCGTCAATGAAGCTACGCACCTCCAACTCGCGCTCAGGCGGGTAGTCGAAGATCCAGAAACCAATCTCATTCCCCAGGCCTTTGTTGGACAGCAGCTCGTCCGTCGACAGCCGATCTGCGATCTTGTTCAAGCGGCTTCGGAAGTCGTCCGTCATACCTGCAACTCCATGAGCTTCAACAGTCGTTGTTCTCCGATAGCCTTCAGAGTCTTGGCAACGGTCGGGTGGATATGAGGTTCGAGCAATCGCAGGGACCGGGTCGATTCCAGATAGCGAGCTTCCGCAAGGATCCGGAGCACGACTTGCAGAAGTTTGCGGCGCGTGGATTCGCTCCAGGTGCCTACCGCGGGATCCCGAGCTTGACAGTCCGCCAGGAACTGATCCCATTCCCGGGGCAAAAGCGTCATTTCCAACCTGCGCACATGATCTGCCACCACGCTCCGCACGAAGTCCTGCAGCAGCTCGCTGTGCTTGAGTGCCGCAGCGAACATCGATTGCATGGCGACTTCCTTGTCTCCTTCGGCAACAAGCGGCCACAACTTGGGATCGACGGATTGCAGACGGAAGCGAATCAGCCTTGCTTGGCGGATCGCAGTTGCCGGCGAAGCTTTTTGCAGGAGGTTGTCCGTTCGGATGGCGCCGTACCACTCGGCATCAGTGACACCGGCCATGAGCAGACGCGCGACGGTGCGGCTCTCTGGGAGCATGAGCGAACCTGCGGACAAGTCGGCTTGATATTGTTTCAAGCGATTTCTCCCACAGTGGGCCAACACCCATTCGACGCGCCGCTTTTTTGAGTGGCAGTCATTCGCCTCTCCCAAGCAGATCGGAGCGTCCAATGACGTGGCGCTCGGCCTTCATCGGCGTCGGGTCAGAGAATCCTTTAAATGCTTCTCCTAGCTCGGCGTCTCCTAAGGCGTATGTCCGCTTGTCGCGCAGCCCAGCCATGCCCTCCTGCCAAGCAAGCAGCATGCGTTTGCCGATTTCAGCGAATCCGGGATGTTCAATCATCGCCGCGCGAACTTGCGGACCTACTTCGGCCATGGCGATGGCGATCTGTTCCACGATCTCGGCCTGCTCGCGTGCCGGGAGTCCAAATGTCGCGGTGATGAAGGTCTGCAGGCTCTTGCCGGGATCCCAGGTCTTGCGCCCCATGAAGGAAATGCCCGGAGGGTTCTTCGCATAGTCCGGGTATGCCGCTGTGGTGATCATGTCGTACGCGGGCGCCAGGTGGACGTCCTCTGCCGTGGTGTACAGCAAGGCAACGTTCTTGGCGTGACAGTCCGCATTGCGCAGGGCGTACGTCAGCAACAGCAATGTCGCCATCTGACGAAACACGCCCGGCCGATTGGCGACGGGCACGTGATCGCGAACAGCCTTGGCGATGCGCTCCCAGGTGGTTTCGTATTTGGCCGCTGGACGCAGGCCCAATAGTGCGCAGAAATCCTCCATGCCCCAGAGGCGAGCACCGGCTTCGTCCACGTCGAAGCGATGGACGATCAGCGCCTGGCCGTCCCGGGAAACCTCTGTCACGGCGGCAGGCATCACTTTGCGCGTCACCTGCATGCACAGGTGCTCGTTCAACGAAACGAAAGGCAGCAGCCTGGAGGAACCTTTGATGATGTGACGATGGGTAAACAGCGTCGTCTTGGTATGCAGGCCGGTCCCAATCTTCTCCGCATCGCTGTCCAAGAATTTGGGTACGACACCCGAGACACCACTGGTTGCATGCTGACGCACGAGCTCGGCAAAGGCCTCTTCGGAGTTGTCACCCTGGAGCAAACCGGAAACGTCCACGGGCTTGGGCGGTTCCTCCAGGTTCGCCCCCGGCGGAGCCACCTGGATGCGGCCGATCATGTTGCGGCCGATCACCGACAACAGCGCCATGGGGCTCGCACCGATGTGCGGACCGAACTGCTCCTGCAGCACCTGAAGCAGATAACCCTCAGGCAAATTCATTTGAAAGACCGGATGCAGAACGTCGTCCCAGACATAGGGGTCGCGTCGCACGCGCATCGTCAGCGAAACGAAGTCTTCGGGAGCAACACCGTCCAGATAGGTCATCGCGCTCTTGAAGTCGCCCATGGCTTCCAGGGTGGCGACTTCGCGGCCGAGCACGTAAACGGAGAGGCTCACACACCACCTCCCCGTTCGCGGCGGAGCTCATCCAAAGAGCCCGAGACTCCCATTTCGGCAAACTGGAGCTCCATGCCGAGCACGGCCAGCACGGCCATGAGCTTGCGGGAGCCGAACTCCGCCAGCTTTCCGCGCTCGAAGCGGGATAGAGCCTCCTGAGCCACGCCCGCCCGCACGGCAACATCTCCCTGCTTCAATCCCAAGGAGCGCCGTCGTGCCGCCACTGCTTCGCCTAGCTCCAGTACGGTTTGCATTTGACTTATTTGTCAATTATTTTGAAAGTTCAGCCATTATTTGACAAATTTGTCTAAATATCAACCGGTAGATGCCAGCCCACCCTCAAGACAGCCCGTACCCACGGCCGCGGGATTTCGCGGGTCCGCCTAGCTAAGTGTCCTCAAGGACGACGCACAGGTCATTGGCATCCCGGACGTGCTCAAAGCTCACCCGGGTCCGGCCCGGACGAATGGGGTCGAGCATGTGTTCCGATAGGCTCGCGACATAAGGCTGATTGCCCGATCCCACCAACAACAGGATCGTTCGCGTGCCGACGTTGGAAATGGTCGGAAGCACCGTCAACCCCGCAACGAGCGCGTCGTCGACGTGGATCGCGACTTCATCCCAGGTTCGGGCCAAGCGAAGAAAGTCCGGATCAACGGAGGTCAGCGCCTGCTCATACGGCGTGTCGGCATGAAACCGGATCTGGCCGCCCGCCACCTCAATGGCATGCACTGCCGCATTGATATCCAACCAAATGGCATCGCTCTCCAAACGCTCAAGGGCTTGCTCGCGCCGGAATGCAGCAAAGTACCGATCGTGAATGTGGCGCGCGCCTGTCGCCAGGAACTCCGCCAGCGCTAACGGATGCCGATGCACGGGGCCATCGACCTGAAGGTCGATGTGAATCGCGCGCTCTTCGTATCTCATCCAGTCGCTGAATCGGATTCCTTCAGGTATCACGCGTTCCAACGCCGCGACAAGACGGTCGATGCGTGTCTGCAGCATCCGCTCGATCCGAACCGAATCCGGGTCTTGCAGCAGTCCAAACGCTGAGATGGTCATAAAGCTCATAGATTTCTCCTTTATATATTTTTGCCGCGCAAGGACATGCCAAGGGCACGCAGCGCGGCTTTGCGTCCCGGAAGAAGAAGGTGCTTTCGGACTTTTGCCCGATCGAGATAAAGCGAGGCGACCTAGTGGTCGAACCTCAGGTGATCGACAAGCGCCAAGGCTGTCCTGGCACGCGGAACGTGCGTTGATAAAAGGCCGGAATACGTCCGACGGCGACCATGTTGTGGCGTGACCTTTGTAGCCGGCTTGCTCGGGACTGCACAAGTGGTCACGTAACGGGTGTTGAAGCAGCATCAATGGCCCGCTGCAAGGCCAGTCCATCGGTCCGCCCCAGAGCACCGGGCATGAATCGAGCGTACGTGGTCAACAACATGCGGCAATCCGCGTGCCCAAGAATGCGAGCCACATAGGTCGGCGCTTCGCCTGCAGCCAGCAACAGGGTGGCGGCTGTGTGCCGCAATTGCTCCGGTGCCCGGGCCTTCAATCCCGCTGAAGCCAGCACGCGCACCCAATCCCGTCGCGCGAAATTACGTGTATCCAGCGGATATCCGCGCGGCGTTAGGAAGACATAGCCATCTGGTGACCCCCTGCGCGCGTGCTGACGCACCAGCGCCTCGCGTGCTGCCGGAATTAGCGCAATGGTGCGTTCGGAATATTCATTTTTTGGCAGCGCATCACTGCCGCAGACGCGCGCCTGGCGAATCTCGATCGTGCCGGCGACAAGATCCACGCAATCCCACCGAAGGCCATTCGCCTCGCCAGAGCGCATTCCAATCAATCCACGGATCCACACGTACTCCTTCAAGTGCTCGGGGGCGGCTGCCGCGAGGCGATGCAGCTCCGGCAAGGTAAATGGCTGAATCGCCGTCCGACGCGTCGGCAATCGGCGCACGTCCAAGCAGGGATTAGGAATACCAAGCTGACGCTCGCGCTCGGCGAAGATGCGCCCCAACGTCTGCAGGATCAGATTCACTCTCGCGTTTGATCGCATCGCACCATCGGCTTTAGGCTCGCGTGCGAGTCGGGATCGGAAGGCCAGCACCTCTGCGCGCGTAAAGCTCTCGAGCGGGACGCCACGCAAGACAGGAAGCAGATGCCGCGCGAGGATACTTTGCACACCCCCGGTCGTGGTCGACCGCCATGCGACCGAGGCATCCTCAAACCACGTCTCGGCGAATGCCAGCAGCGAAGGTGGCGTTCGCACGCTACTCGATTGAATTGGGAACACATTGGACATCGCGGCGCACTCCACATGGCATGCCCCCACAATCTCGCGCCCGATGTCATTTCAAAGTTGCAGCGCCTTTTACTCCCGTCTGATGCTCCGCAGCGGCATACAACGCATGTTCGTGGCTGATCAGACGGTAGTGCAGGATCGCGATCAAGACCGTCGCCTGGATCGCATCGCCTAGCCCCGGCGCCCCCGCCATATCCGAACGGGATAAGGCAACGCGGATGGCCCGATCATCGGGTTGGATGCGAGGCGCAGCCACGATCTCAATTCGATCCACCTTCCGCAGTGCGTTCTTGACTGCGTCGGACACATCATCCAGCAACAACCCAGGCAACGCCGCACGAATCGTCACCATCCAGGGCGCATCGAATGCCTGTTCATGCAGGAATTCCAGCAAGACACGTGCATGTTCCAACTGCCATCCCTGCGGCGAGAGCGCCGGAGGAAGTTTCAGGATGGACAGAATTTTTCCCGGATTCCGGCGCAGGTATTCGATCTGACGTTTGTACAGGCCGATCGCGCGCGCATTCTGCAGGAATCCCGGCTCCTGATTCCACGGGAACAAGGTTTCGACCGGTGCGAGATGCACGCGCTTGCGATCATGCTCAACCAGGGCCTGCGCATGTTGCACGTGGGTGACCTCGACGTTCAACAGCCGCGCGATTGAATCAGAAGATTCGCGGTGCCATAGGGCGCGCTGCAGGACGAAGGCTTCGGGCAAGGCAAGCCCTTCGATGGGCCACTTGAATTGATGAGACACGGCGATCGCTCTTTGCAGGAGATTCAGGACGATGGTTTGTTGCGCCAACGACGCTGGCGGATGGTTGCAGGCTGTACCTTCAACACGCGCGCCCACACGACATCGGATACGTGCGGAAGACAACGCTGGGTGGCGTCGTGCAGCAGCCACTCCGCAACATGCAGGTAGTGGCGCGCAGCGATCGCTCCGTCCAGATGACCCAGCAGCACGCCGATGGCAGCCGCGTGATGCTGCGGTAGCGTGCGATGCGTCAGGGCATGCGCATAGGTCTGCGCATGCGGCGGCAAGGTGAACGCCGCGACTGAGGCTCCTTGCAATGATTCCGGCAACGTCACATCGGGCGCGTGCAGCCGCAGCGCTAACATGCCGGCAGCGCCGTGCCGCAGATGGTGAAACACAAGACTGTCGTCGCCGGCGACCTCACGCATCAAGCGCTGCAGCAGGTCATGGAGCCAACGCTCGGGCGGCACCCGCGGATCAAGCGGCTCGCCAAACATCAGGCTTCCCTCTGGCCGCAAGCAAAAATGTCCGCTTCGCACATCGGCGTCGTACTGGAGCACTTCCTGCAGTACATCGGCCGGCAACAGGGTCTGAAGCGGCATAGCCCGCTCGCCATTAACAGTCTTGCTGACGCGCACCAGCAGCGTGGCTTCGGCAAAGGTTCCATGACCCAATCGACGGATGGCATCAATGGGCAGACAGGCCAATTCACCCCATCGCAGTCCAGCCCAAAACGCCAGGTGGAACAGCATGCGCAAGCGACGATGGTCGTAGCACTCCAGCTGCTCGCGGTACAGGCGAGCCAAGCGCGCCAGCACGCGGACATACTCGGTGTAGGTCATGAAGTTGGCATTCGGCGTGCCGCCTCGCGGTGGCAATCCCCACCAATCCACAAGATCGATGGCCGGTGCACCGAACCCTTCCGCGAAGATGAGGAATTCCTGTAGCGCGATCTGGGTGATCTCGGCGCTCCTGTCGGGGCGCAACTCACGGATGGCATCCAGGCGCGCCATGAGCGTGTTCTCATCCACCGCCGTCGAATCCAGATCACTGGCCAGCTGCACGAGCCATCGCGCGAAACTGCCCAGATACCGCTGCACGCTAGCCGGTCGTAGCGCCTTGCCCCGCAGATCGCGGCGCGCCTGCCCGGTGGCGTGATCCACCCAGTACGCGAGGATCACCACCCAGCCACTAACCTCGCCATGGGCATCGAACCAGGCCGCCAGTCGGGTACGCAGGACCCCATGTGCAAACCGTGCGTCATGGGGGAGTCCGCGCAGGCAACGCCGCAACGCGGTCAATGCACGCAGCTGCAGACGCTGGTCTGGATGCGGTGGGCCTGCATGAAATTGCACGCCTATGCCCTGCGTGCCACGTCCCCTCCAGGGTGTACGAGTTGCACTGCGTCGGCCCAACACGCGATCAAATGCGGCGTCCGGTAGGGATTCGCACTTCGTGGCATCGCTGGCCAAGTCATACAAGAACGGCGACAAATGGCGGCGCCAATACGCACGCGCCGACCGCAGCAGTGTCCGCTGCGTCACCGGCAACCCCGGCTCGGACAAAGCGTCGCGTACTGCCGCCAGCGCGGCATCATTATTTATAACGTTATATTCGCCCCCTCGTCGTTGCTGCCAGTGGGTGAGCAGACCTTCCGTTAGCGCGCCCACCTTCCATCGGCGGCAGCGCAATGCTGTGTCATCGCGACGCACCCCCTGCCGATGCAGCAACGTGAGATAAGCGCCATCGATTGAGGCGCAGTCGGGATCGGCCAATGCCTCTAGTAGCGGCAACGCTAATAAGGCATCAAACAGCGCGAGCGCCAGCACCAGCGCGCCATGCACCACAACTGGGTTCGACGATGCCACCAACTCCGGCAGCCGTTGCGCCAGGCGCTCCCGCCACGCGATCGCCAATTCGACCTGCGGTCCGTCATCGACGTCGATCCGCGACGAAGCCAGCGCATGCTGCGCCAGCACGCCAAGACCTTCGTGCTGCCATAGGCCTGCCGCATGGCCAGTGCGCAGCACGTGGTCGATGGCGTTGTGGACATTGAGACGGTGCTGCACATCGCCGATCTCGGCCAGGGCACGCCGGATTGCCGTGCGCATCGGATCCAGAAACTCCGCGTCGACGGCGAACGCCAGGAGCGCGTGCGCCCCGGCGCGCTCGAGCAAGGCCTTGGCCGCATGGTGGGCACGGACGCGCACCAGGGCCGATCCGCCCAATCCGCGCGTATCGCGCAAGTCCAGCACCTGCTCCAACTTCAGCGGCGGAAGCTTCATGCCGGCGCGTCCAGGTGTGGTAACCCTAGCGCCTGGGTCATTGCTTCGAGCGCTGCGAGGGCCACGAGGTCCACTCGTGCCGGCGCTACGCCCAGCTGCGACGCACCGGGCTCGCTACCCAAGCGTGCATGACCCATCCAGCCATCGAGGATCGGACCCGCCACGCCGCGTGCGCTCAGGGCACTGCGAAACCACTGCCGCGATGCGTTGCCCTGCAGGGACGATGGCGGCAGTGGCGTGCGCAACTCGCTCCAGGTCGCGGCGCGCCATTGACCGGCCGCTGTGATCAGGAACCAGGGCGGGATCTCGTCCGCCCAGCGCAGGGTGCGCTGCAGCCGCGCGCGATGCGCACGCCAGCAAGCGAGTGCGCGCGCCAACGTCGAACACACGGGGACCGTGCGCGCGCCGGATTTCCCTGCCCCACCAGGCCGCGCCTTGTCATCGATGACGACAACATCGCCGGCGTGGAGCAATCCATCGAGTGCGTGCAAAAAGGGACGCGCGCCGGTACACCACAATCCGATCTCGAAGACGACGGCCTGCAGGCGGGCGTGATGCGCGGCACGCACTGCCAGCGTCGGACGCCCGGCACGGCCGGACAGTGGGATCGCGCGCAGCGCAGTCATCTGTGCCGTCACCGCTGCATCCAGCGGATGGCGCTTCGACCCGATGAACCCCTCGATCGGTACCGCCGGCTGCGAAAGCGGCGATGGCATCCCAAGGCGGGCGGAGATCCACGCGAGTGCGCCAAGATGCCACCGACCGACTTCCGCTTGGCGCGCCGAGTAGTAATGACTTGCTGCGCCGGTGCCGCGGACACTATGCCCCAACAGCAGTGCCGCTTCGGCAGTGCCGACATTCGTCGCGGCCAACGCTTCGGCGAGCACCTGCGGCAAGCGACGCAACGTGACGGGTGAGCCGGTTGCGGCAGCATGTGCGGCCAGCCAGTCGCGCACCGTGTGCAACTGCGTGCGTGTCGCAAAGGCGCTGCCGGCGTCTCGTTTCAGTACCCAGCGCGTAAGGTCATCCGCGAACGGCAATTCCACCGGCAACATCAACAATAGGTGTGGCACGGTTGTCCGACACGCACCGGCCAGTTCAGGTGCCGGCGCTGGCAATCCGGCCGCCACAGTCGTCGGCAGATACAGCGCCAACGGCCGACGCAAAACTCCAACTTCGTCCGGCGCCAACTGCTCGTAAGCATCCACCACCTGCCAACGCGTAAGTTGTCCGGCTTGGACGCCGGTGTAGAGCAGCGCGCCAATGATGGTGCGTACCTCCGGCGGCACATCGATCTGATGCAATGCCTGCCCGAGGGTGGAGAGCGCGCCATCGGTGATCGCCTCGATCCGGCCGACACGACCGACCGTTGCCGCAGTGCGTGCGGCGCGCAACTGCAGGTGGTTCATCGCCAGCCGCGATCCGTGGCCCAGCACTCGTTGGATGCCCGGCAGCGTATGGGCCACTGCGGTGAGTATTTCCTCCGGTTCGCCGTCCACATCGACCCGCACGACCTGCTGCACCGGCAAGGCAGCGGCGCGCGCCAGATCCACTACGGCGCCGATGGCACTGCTCGGTCCCGGCGCCGGTGCCGCGGTGCGAACTGGTGGTGACGCCGGTGCCGGCAGCGGAATATCCGAACGGGTCTGCGCCAACCAGTCGACCAGACGCAGGACATAACCCGGCGTGGTGGGGGCGATGCCCACGCGAGTGGTCAACGTCGCCGCCGCGTCGGTCAACGCGGCGGGCAGGTCGACCTCGCGTGCACCCAGGGCTTTGGCCGTCTCGCCGGTCAGCTCGCACAGGCGACGCAGACCAAGACCGGCCTCGTACAGCTGCTGACGGCGAGTCGCGTCCCCCTGGTAGTACAAGCCCGGGTGCGCAATCGCATGGGTGACGATCGCCGCCAATGCGCGTGTGGCCAACGGAACGCGCGGCGAGGTGCGCACCCAGGTGATCAGCGCTGTGGCGATCGGTGCGCCGGTGAGCAGGCCCTCCAAATTCGGCGGGAGCGTCGGATTTGTCGGTGCATCCAAACCACGGATTGGCAACTCGCGGACGTGGGCGGCCAGACGCCCGAGGGCGTGCGCGGTCCAGTCGACCTCGTGAGGCTCGGCCACGTCGCCACAAAACAAATCGGCTAGCGCCCGAGCGCCCAGCAACGCATCGGCGTGGTTGGGATCGGACAACGTCGCGAGTGGGTCGTGCATGGGCCGGTCTCATGTAGAAGCCGGCACCTATTGTGTAGATGGAAACCGTCACCGTTTTCCTGAAATGCGATGTAAAAACGCCGCGAATCCGAACAACATGCTCCCGGCCGGTGTCTACCGGGTGGAGCCCGACCATGCGGGGCGTGCGGCAGGAAAACCTTCCCCGCACGTCGACTGGCAAGGATCGGCGGCACGTAACTACTGGCCGCGTCTACAAAACGATTGACGCCGATTTACGCACAACGGGGGTCAGTTCGCCCTAGTGGCATTGGGCCCACGCCCCTTGGCGACGCACTTCTGGCGCTTGATGCACGCTGTTCGGCGCCCGTCTGTCCGCGAGCAGGATCATGTTCGCGCATGGATGGCAGGCCAAAGCCCACTTGGGCGAAATTCCAGTTCCGGCAAGCCGTTGACTGCGCTCAGGAAATGGCCTCTTCGCCGAACGCATGGGCGAAATTCGATGTGCCAGCGCCGAACAATTGATGCTGGCCAAGGAATTTCGCCCACAACGTGTCAGCACCATCGAATTTTCAATTGAAATCAAGGCATTGCGGAAGGACGAATTTCGCCCATTCGCCAAGCCTTCATCGCCATGCACGATCCAACGCTAGGCCACCCATCTTGGCACGCCTGTGTGCGAGCCATGGTGGCAGCAGACCGCCTCCACCAATGCTGTGCACTGGCTGGCACTCAGTGTTCTCTGCCAAGGGCCCAGACTGGTTTCAAGCCGCCATGTGGGAAGCGTGACGACCTGTGGGCGCCAGGGCCGCAGCCTCCAGGCCATCCATGATGTAGCTCGAGAGGGTGATCGTTTTCATCGTCCGTCCGCGTTGGAAGTGCGGCAGGTCGTCTGCCGGGCGGGGCCGCGCCAGGTCAGCGAGGCCACCTCCAATCCAGCACGCGGTCGAGGACGATCTAAGGGGCGCGGGATTTCTGTTCCGAGCGCGCATGCGCCGCATGGCCCCGCCGGCCAGGTCAAGTATCTGTTTTTCCTAGAATTTCCGGCGCTACCGCGTTCGCGACGTGAGCACGAGTGATCGATTCGTTACTGGTAACATTCCAGGCGCAACGCGACGACGGACGCCCCACATGACCTCGCCTCCCCAGACCAATGCCCAGCGCCAAGCGGCGTTCAAAGCCAAGCGTCGGTCCCAGGGCCGCAGCCAACTGACGATTTGGGTCAACGCCCACGAACGGGCGCACATCACGCGCTGGCTGACGACCGGTGGCGCCCTGGTGATGGAACACCCGCAACCTCGTGACCCACAGGCGACTGCCAGCCAGCTCGAGCGCAGACTCCTCGCGCTGGCGAACCAGCGAGGATCGGAGGGAAACGAATGCGTACATGCACTCGCATCGTTCTTTGAAGACCTGTCGCTCAATGCGGCATTTGCCAGATCCACGCGCGAAGCGGCGGCCGTAGCGGCCGGCATGGCATATGCGATGTTCCAGGATGCCGCCGAAAATGGGGACGAATTTCCCGGGGTCTAAACAGAGCGTGCGGCGATGCCGTTCGCGGCACTGGCACAATGCGCCCCATGAATCCTCCGCCCGTCGCCCCTTTCCGCCCCCAACGTGCTCCTTGGGGAGATCATGAACCGGACGTGCTGATTCATCAGCTCGATGAGATGCGGGTGCGGGACCACCCCCGCTATCCAGATGCCAAAGCCGGCGACCTCGATGCAGCCGCAGAACTCGTGCTGGACACCCTGAACCCGGAGACGGTCACCGTACTGGGCGAACTTGGGCTGGCCCGCCCCATGCTCCTGCCGGTGGTGGCTGAGGAGGCTCAGGGCACGAACGCCATTCCCCTGGTCCTGGCGCAACAAATCGGCGCCGCCCTCGACTGGCCCCTCGAAACTGGGGTCATCCAGTCCAATGTGGTCGGTCGAACCAAGAAAGATGGCTACTATCGACTGGCGTTCCAGCCCCTGTTCGATGGGACCCCCGACCCGGATCGGGACTACGTCCTGGTCGACGATTTCATTGGCCAGGGGGCGACCTTGGCCAACCTGAGGGGGCACGTGCTGGCGTCAGGCGGGCGGATTCCCGGGATCACTTCACTTACGGGCAAGGTGGTTTCGGCTACTCTAGCCCTGCAGCCAGCGACCCTGGCCGAATTGAGACAGACCCATGGCGATGACCTTGAAAATTGGTGGCGGCAGGTTTTCGGCTTTGGATTCGAGTGCTTCACCGAATCGGAAGCCCGATATCTCATCCCGCGCTCGGATGCTGACCGTGTCCGAGAAGAGATCCTTGCGCGACTTTGCCAGTGAAGGCGTGGTCGTCGTCAGCAAGAAGTACACCGTGACCAAATCGGGCAATGGCCGCTTCGTTTTCAGCACGACGAAGAAAAAATAAGTCTCGACAACTGCCTTTCCCGAAGCCCCGCCTCGTGCGGGGCTTTGTATTTCTGCAACGCGACACTCATGCAGGCGCCGCCTCGTTCAAACTCACCAAATCAGCGATCTGCTGGAACTCCGCCAGATAGTCGGGCTGGTTCGCTTTCAACCAACGCACGATGGCCGGTTTGTTGAGAATCTTGGCAAGAAAGCTCTTCGCGACAGTGAGATGAAGATTGTCGATCCCATAGGTCTCCTCGACGAATAGAGTTCGACTCTGCACGGCAGCGAGCTCCCGCTCGAGCTTCGCAATCTGCTCGCGCGACACATCCGGCACCCGGCCAGTTTTCTTCGGCTCAATCAGCTGGTCATCCGCTGTCGCAAGCAACAATGCGCGTGCGAATGGCGTGGAATAGTTGTGCTGCCCGGCCATGATCTCCGCCGCTTCAATCTGCCTGAGCGGACGCATCCGCTTCAGCAGTTCGAACACGACCATCGGGCATGGCTTGTCCGACAGGATCGAGACCACCTCCGGGCAGATCCCATCAAGCAGTCGAAACCGACGACGAATTGACCCAACCTCAAGATTCAGCGCCTCGGCGATGCGGTCTTCGGATACGCCACGTTCCACCGCACGCACGACCATCTTGTGCTCCTGTACGGCAGACAGGCGACTGATGCGCTTGTTATAGGTGTAGGCCTCGTCATCAGTCGAGATCAGGCATTCGACATCTTCGACGCCCAATTCCTTCAGCACCTCCAACCGCAACATGCCGTCCAAAAGAAAGAAAACACCCGGCTCCTTTGGGTTTCGCGCCACAACCGGAAGCTCCACAAGTCCGATCGTCCGGATCGATGCCGCGATCTGCTGGTATTTCTGGCTTTGGCGAGTCATGGGCCGCATCGCCTTCAGCGGCAGGATTGCTTCCAGCGGAATGATCCTTGTCTCCGGCTCGAAGCCCACGAGCGGCCCAGGGGATTGACCATCGGCGCTCATTGGACTGTCCTCCGCACCATCCGCTCTTCCAGTGCCTTTGGCAGGCTATCGATCCCTTCGGCGCGCATCAGCTCAACAAAAGGCTTGACTGCCAAAAGCTCTCTCAATGCCTCGACCACGAACAGCAAGCGGCCTTGCGTGAACTCGGCCTTTCTCGCCAGGAGCTGCTGCTTCTTTACTTCTTTTTCGTACACGCGCTGCATGTCCGCCGCCGACAGTTTCCGGCTAGCCCGCTTCCCCTCGAATGCCTTTCGTTCGCCCTTGCCGCGAGCCGATCGCTGTTCAAGCAATCGCCTGAGTACTGTCAGCTTCTTGCCCTTGAGCTTCCCTTGGGTATAGGCATCCGCCAGTGCGGTTTGAATGCCCGCATCATCACTTCGCGCAATGATGACCGCCAGACTGACGGGGATCAGGCCCGTCTCCACCGCGGCGAGCAAGCGTTCTTCGCCGCGCTCAAAAAGACGCAGCACCATCGTGACCCACGCTTCACTGATCCCGAGCTTGTCCGCGATGCGCTGATCGTCATATCCCCGCTTGCCCAAGGACACGATCTCGTTCATCAGTTCAATCGGAGTGTGCTGGCGCCGCGCAATGTTCTCGACCAGGCTCATTACGAGGCACCGCTCCTGCGCGGCATCGACGACGAACGCGGGGATTTCCTTGTGACCGAGCTGTTGGAATGCCTCCAGTCGCCCCTGCCCGCACACCAGGTCATACCTGGCGGGAAGCCCACCACCGTTACGGCGACTCACCGTAATTGGTCGCTTGAGCCCGATCTTCCCGATGTTTTCGATGATTTCCCGGTGCGTCCTGGCGTTCCTTGTTCGAGGATTCAGCACCTGGATCTGGTCAACTGGAATCATTTCGATGGGGCGCATGGGGCCTCCTTCTCAGGCTGCGAACTTCAGCTGGATCCTTTCAGCGAGGTCGTACAGGGGCGCGAGGTCATCGAACCGATAGGTGTCCAGGCTGACCTCGTTGTTGTCCTCGGATAACCGCTGGGACTGCAGCGGAAGATCGACGCGAGGAAAGATGTAGTAATCAAAAACGTCCTTGTTGTTCGCGCACATGCGAACAACCACGTTCACGTCAGGCAGCAGGCTGGTGTCAAACCTGAGATGCCATCGGTAGCTCCCGCTGGGGAGCTGCCTGCAGCGCGCCAGGACAACGGAAACCGTGAACTCATCGTTGACATGGATCAGGCCAGCTGGACTCGTAGCCGTTTCACCACCTGCCGCCAACAGGCCATCCACGACTTCCGAGACGACCTCTGGCAGGAGAGTACGCAACTGCTGATTGATTTCCAAATACCGGAAATCCCTTTCAGGCTGGAAGCCGATCAAGGAATAAGCACGGACAAGGCCACCAAACCGGGAACGGTAGGCGCTGCTTGATGGCATCCCTTCCTGCTCATCGATGAGAAGCCCTGACAAGGCACCCGTCCGGTCGTAAAGGCCTTTCAGCAGGTCCAGCATTGTCTGCTCATCAAAGCGATGGGATCGCTCTGCAATCAGCTGTTGCGCAGCATTGAACAATTCTGCCGAGACGATTCCCTCGAATGCGCCGTTATGCCGCACCCACATCTCTGGCGCGTTCTTGACACGCTTCTGCTTGAGCTTGAAAGACGTGCGGTTGTAGACATTGTTCCCAACATACTTCTCGTTCGTCAGGAGCTGATGCACCGTCCCGCGGGTCCAGGCGCGACCAAGATCCGTTCGAATTCCACGCGAATTGAGGCGATCGGCGATCTCGCGCTCGGCCAGGCGCCGTTGGACGAATTGTTCGTACACCTCTCTGACCACCGTAGTTTCGTGATCAGGCCCCGGCATGAGGACTACCCGATCCGTCTGCAGACTTTTGCGCTCACCCTGCTGTAACTGGCCCTTAGGCGAACGACTCTCATCGAGCAGGAGGCGGCGAAGCCCGAAACCCGGCGAGCCACCTTGACGATAGCCCAACTCGATCAACCGGCACTGCCCCATGAAGACCTTATTGGAGAGCTCCCGACTGTACTCGCCCGCCATCGCGCGTTTCACGCTTTTCATGATGACGGACATCGGACTGCCGTCGTTTTCAAACGGCTCTGCGCAATAGACCACCCGAATGCCCGCACGACGGCAGACGTACTCGTAATAGGCGCTTTCGTCTGCGTCCTGGAAGCGACCCCATCGACTGATGTCATAGACCAGGATGGCCTGGTATGCAGGACGCGAGGACTGCACGTCCTGGATCAACTGCTTGAGTGCATTCCGGCCATCCAGGCTCAACCCACTCTTGCCCTCGTCCGCATAAGTCCGAACGATCTCGAAGCCATGTTGAGCGGCATACTTTTGAATCGCCTCGCGCTGGTTCTCCGTGGAGTACCGCTGATGGTCGGTGGACATGCGCACGTATTGCGCCGCCGGGACCAAGAGATCCCCGCCGAGTCGAACCGTCTCTGCGCGTCGACCAGACATTGCTGTGCTTGGGCGTAGCCCCAGCAGCGAAGGAGATTCCAATGCTCTACCCGTTTGTTGGAAAAAGTCAAGTGTTTCCAACAAATTAGCAGAATGGCTACTGAGCGCTCGCTATCGCGCCCGACGAGTTGACTTGTGCGGGGCAGCAAATGATTTCAGAAGTTGCAAGACCGCATCTTGTTGACCACCTTTCAGTTCTCGGAATAGACCGAGAACTTGGACTTCACTTGGAGTGAGTTGGCTTGGTAGTTCGTCATCGATCAGGCTCCAAGGATGGCAGCCCAGAGCTTTACCGAGTGCCTCAAGCCAATCGACCGTGAGTCGACGCTTGCCCGTTTCCAGATTGCTGATTTGCTGATTGCTCGTACCCGCGAGTGACGCAAGCTGATCCAGCGAGAGGCCTTTTGCCTCTCGAAATGCCCTGATTCGGTTGTCCACGCCTAGCGATCCCCCTTCGCAAGCTCGAATGCCCGCCCCCGCTGTGCATCCTCACTTGAGGCTTACGCCTTGCGCAATGGGCTATTCAGCCAGTGTCGCTAACCCCTGAAGACGGGCAACTGCTTATCGCTCGTTACATGACCTCTATTCGAGAAAGTCGAATATAGGAAAACCGTATTTAGCGTTGCGCTCGCCCAAAGGCGAGCGCGATGCCCAAGA
>APMI01001529.1_pt1 | contig 19622 bp, 8 predicted proteins | sample 667938 | NCBI WGS metagenome assembly APMI01 (sample SAMN01084076, study PRJNA167559) | wastewater metagenome | biome: Wastewater | place: Denmark: Ejby Moelle, Odense | collected 2011-11-28 | reverse complement strand
TAAAAAAAATGTAAGTTAGAATAAACCGAATTCGTAAATAATTAACCGTTTTTTTAATTTAATAGTAAATATTTGTTGAATATCAGATAAAATTGTATTTTTACAATTGTTAGTTTTAATAAAATAACAAAATAGCAAAATAACAAAATAACGATATAAAAACAATAATTGAAATAGTTTGTAAAGAAAAGTATAAATAGCATTATAGTAGCACATGACATGCATTTAGAATTTATTTTTAAACATATTAGTTGTCAAGTCAAGTTATTTGTATATGGTTAAATAAAGTTCGAATAGATCAAAAGTCATCATACATCATTCCATCCTGGTTCTCCACAACAGGTATTTCCTTAAGTACGGGCGGTTTCTTAGCCGGTCCTGAGAAATTGGCAGACATCTCCATCCACATTTCTCCCAGTTGTTGATTGTTGACCTTGGACTTTATCGCAAACTATTTGAAATTCTAGCAGTACCGTTCGCAATTCCTAGCATAACTTTCCAGCCCGTGTATGAAAAATTAGTTAATGAAGAAAAATAGGTTTGTCTTTGATTTTTCAAGGGCGCTAGTCTAAGTTGGAAGCATGACTTTGAAGGCCTAGACTTTATCATGGATCAGTTATTTTGGAAGAGTGCTCAACTATTTCGAGGAAAGTTACCATTTATGAGGATCATGCAAACTGTAAATCTTTTACTTTTTCTTTTCGAGAGCTGCCTTAGCTTTGGCATATTCTGCTTCGAGGGCTTGCTATTTTGCAACAAGCTAAGTAAAACCATAAAGTTAATTTCTAACATATTTGAAGAAAGTATTGAAATTTTTCTACAGAAGTTGGTGCTGATTTCTAGTAAGGTTACCCCATTCGATCATCATATTGTTCAGAGTCACAAAAATATCGTTAATAGCTGAGATTTATTTGCATTTTGGAAGTCTATTTGTAGTCTATCTAGTTAATTAGTGAAGATCTGCGAACATATTACCCATTTAATAGAGGGTATTGATCTAGTCTGTCATTATCAGCTGTAGCTTTTTACCTCGTCTAGTTATTTACTTGTATAATCGCTGGTATTATGGAACTTTCCTTTCCATCTAGTCTAGGAATACTTTGTTTTATTAAGACAAGATTGAATGTACAGTTCCATCGAAACTTTGGTACTCAGCTAGGTTAGTGAATTGGAAGACTTTATCTGCCTATAATATGATGGAGATATTAATACTTGTTTTTTAAGACTTTCAAATTTGACCAGATCTGTCATACTCAGAAATCCTTGCACAAATTTGTCGTTGAGAATCTCTCGAATGGATACCAGATCATTGAGGAAAAATTCTAAAATCTTCATTCTCTTCTAGATATGCCTTTGAGTTCGCTTAGCAGCCTTTTTCTCAGGTACTGGTGGAATCACATAACTAGGATATGCTTTTAACAAATAATTTCTAAGCCACACAAAATCGCTATATCTTCGACCGACTTTCCACCCTAGCTCGATAGCTTGGACTTTAAATTCTAGAAAACTGGTGCCACCGACTCCAAACAATCCGCCAGTTGTCTTCCTTTAAGGACTAAATAATGCAGACAGTTACTCAGAAACAATGCACTTAATGCTCTTAACATGTGTGTACTTGTCAATGATCTTGCGGCATTGAAAAGTTTTATTGAATTCAGTCTCCAGTACATTAGGATTGTATTTTGTCTGCATTACTCAAATTTTACGAATAAGATTTGCTTAGGTTTGTACATTGTTGATTTCATGTCAGAGCCTGGAATCTCAATAGCACTACCGGCCACTTCACCTAGAGGTTCGAATGAATTATTTTCTTGCTATTTCAATGCACTAAACTGAGCAACAATAGCCTCAAGCTCTTCCATAGTACAGAGGTCAATATCATCGCCGATAGGAATCTTCGAATTCAGAAACATCACAAATTCGGTGGGATCGAAATTATTTCCTAGAATTTTCTCGCGTAAATATGCTTGTTTTTACTATTTAGTATCCATTGCTTTTATCAATTATAAACTATAAGAAATTATTAAATCAAAGTATGATGCATTTAATAGAATAAATAATTAATATATTTTGCCCTCAATTTCCAGCATCGTTTCAATACCGCATATATATTCAAAACATTTATAATTAGAAATGACATTGTAATACAATATCAATAGAATCGAATCGATTTCATGCTTGAACTAGATTGCTCAACAGCCTTAGAGTTTCGCAGTCTAGTCCGATAATACTGGTCATCTCGCTTGTCCTAGTCGATGATGACGACAACTGATTATAAATTCTTCTGCAAGTGGCTCACTCGTTACCAAATTAGCTTTACTTCCTTGCTATGATTTTCTTTTAATGAATTTATACATGATACCATTTCTTGAGTTTTGATTTCTAGGAATGTTGCCCGTTATTCGTGCTTCTTCTATCGTTATTTACATGCTTTGAGTTCCACTTGATAAGAGATGTTATCTTTTTCGAGTCCTTTGAGAGAATAATAACTTTTTTATATCAATTTCTTAAGTTTTTAAACTTCTTGCTCCAGTTTGACCACATACTGACCTTTACTTTATTTTTAGTTTCTCAGCTGTTTCTTCAGTGAGACTATTTCTGCTTTGAGAAGTTCGTTCTCATATTCAAGATCTTAGATTCTGTTCGAATCTAATCTCAGATTTTTTAAGGAATGGCTGTTGGTCAGTCTCACAGGTTCTGAGAATTCATCAAAGTATGAATTCATTGTGCCTCTTGGTTTACCATCGAGAATGCTAATGATGTCACTGCCTGACTCGTCGGTTAGTCTTAAAGTTTTGTCTATTGACATATTAAATATTAATAATTGTCTATTCTAATAATTTATGTCAGCCTATCATCTATTTCTTAAATTTTATGTTTTATTTGTGTAGTATCCTTAAGGAAACTATTCTAAAACGAATATCTAGTGAAAAATAATGTTATAAATTGTTCTAGCAAAATCTATAAAATGTTGATTGTAGATTAAAAAGAGATCATTTTTCACATAATTTCAAAGAAAAAGTTAAAATATATACTTCAAATTAAAATTATCCATTAATTGAGCTAAAGGTACACAATTGTAAACTTTATAACTAAAAAATTCGAGATCTTTCATTCTAATAATTTGTTTGTATAAAGATCATAGACTGAAAATAATTCTCAAAAGAACTTTTATTGAGAAAGAATCAAAAATATGGGTCCATTTAAAAATGTTCTACAATTTATAAAAAATGCTTGACAGTGAATTTGGAAATTATTCCCATAAATTAGGAATCTATCACAAGTCATTCGCTATATGATATGATATAAAATTGCATGAATAATATTAAGGAACAACTGATAAACTAGCTTACACTGATATGATGCTTTCGAAAGTCTTTTCTAGGATCCGAAAAATAATTAAAATTCATAGTATTTTCACAAGAATAGTAATTGTTGAGCTTATTCGTTCTAGAAATAATACAACATAGAGTGATTTGGCTACATTTCTAGATCGACAAAAATTTGAAAAAATATTTTGACTTTGCGAAAATTATTAACTTTTTCTTATTAATTATGCGCCTTATTAACTGTTAATTTTAATATTTTAATAAATTTAGTCATAGTCATAATCAATATGCCAGTCTAGTCTGATATCTCATGTATTTGCCAACCATAAACCTTTCATGATCGCAGGGTTCAAGGTGAGCGCTCTCTTGAAATATATAAATTTTTATATTTTAACTCTTTAATTAATTTGATCGATTTTTAAAAATATAATACAAGCGCCTTTGAACACGATTTTTAAAACAAATCTAAAACGAAAAATAAATTAACTATTGGTCTAAATAGCCTATCCGTAGCTAACTGCAATAATGAGACCATATTTGCTGTATTTACGTCTATCGATTTCTGATTGGTAATTCTTTCTCAACTCTTTAAATACTTAAATCTGATTTTATGACGTATATCAAATAAGAAACATGCCTTACATTTCAGGAATCAAGTTCATCACTTCGGACAATCCCCTTTCAGACACCGACCCCAACATTATTCCACAAGACTTCAACGCTGGCTCAGGTGGCAAGTTCATTCACGCAGTCAAGCAATGGTCCAACAACCCCGACGATGCTGTAACAGGACTAGCCTTCGTGCAGGGCGACCAAGCACCCCCAGCTGGCTTTACCAAGATACACCAGGACTTAAACGAAGGTGCAGGCGGCTGCTACAACTACCTGTGTATCCGTCGAGGCGGAGGAGGGCAAAGGTTCACAGACATCTCGGCCACCGCATTCGACAGCGGATATTCGGGCACTAGCTATGGGGCTTGGAAGATGCTTCCACAGGACTTGAACACCGGCACTGATCAGACCGGCAAGTTCGTATACATGTTATACAAGACAGCCTGATCTCAATTTCACCTCTCATCATCATTCTAAATTCTTCTTTTGACTTATATGACAGTATAATAAATATCATAATATTACCAATTTTTAAAAATATGCTACTCTCGAAGTTGAAAGTTTGGTGACTTAGTAGAATGTTAACATGGGTCTTTGACTTAATTATTTTTTTATATTAATTTATTCTATAGTTTGTTTTCATATCATAACTGTTGTTCGGTATAAGTTATACTAGTGCTAGGAAAGTCTAGAAATCGATAGAAACTATTGGTCTTAATTAATAATCTAGCTGATTAAAAGGAACACATCATCAGGCTTGAGTTTTAAGAATTGCCTAGTTAAATTTCAAGAAGTTTTGGAAGTTTAAAATAACATGAATAACACAAATCAAAAAAGAACATAATATTTAGGATTTTTCAAAAAGATCTTTCCAGACATTAAAAATATTGTTCAATTTTGAATTTATTTGTAGTTTCTTCTTTTTTGTGATCAAACTGAGGAGAAAATAAAGTATTTTCTTTGTAATTTCTATTAAAAATTATTTTATTGAAGCAATTAACTTGTCTGGTAAAATAAGCAACTTTAGTCCTTTTTAGTAATCACGAGGATTAAAATTTCTAAAGATCTTGAAGATCAAACAAATTATTAATAAAAAGACTTATTTATTGTTTAGAACTAAAATGATTTATACTATTTAATTTGTTTGAGTTAAGATAAAACAAGGAATAATCACATAAATAAGAGGGATCATCTTGCCCTTTCAGAAAATCTAAGTCAGTTTAATATTGAAGCTTATAAAATCATAAAAGTTCTAAAAGGTTAAGCAAGATTCATTCAGTGGCCAATCAAAACCTCAATAATTTGCATGCTTCACAAATCAATAGCGAATCTTAAGGTACTGATTGAATTTAACTTTCGTTGACGAGTCTGAAGTAATATTTCAAATAATTTTGCCTCAAATATCAATTTTTAGTAAGAATGTTAAAAGATGAGTTTTAATTAATGTCTGATTTATTGAATATTTTTAATAATTATTTTAAGCCATGCAAATATTTGTCAAGACCCTCACGGGTAAGACAATCACCCTTGAGGTTGAGCCATCCGACTCAATCGAAACAGTCAAGGGAAAAATCCAAGATAAATAAGGTATTCCCCCAGATCAGCAAAGACTCATTTTCGCTGGTAAGCAACTCGAAGGTAATTGGTGATTTAATTCAGATGGCCGATCACTGTCCGACTACAATATTCAAAAAGAATCAACCCTCCACTTAGTGCTTAGACTCCGAGGTGGTGTTATGGACCCAACCATCGCTGCCATTGCTAAGAAATTTAACTGCGATAAGAAAGTGTGCAGAAAATGCTACGCTACTCTCCCACTCAAGGCTACCAACTGCCGAAAGAGAAAGTGCGGTCACAGCAATCAAATCAGACTTAAAAAGAAGCCAAAGGATTGATCAAAACGTTGCTTATTTAAATTTGTTATTTTCTCATATATATTATTAGTAACGATGCATGACAAGCTCCATCGTTGAAATTTTATCATTTATTGTGTGCAATCAATGAGATATAATAAATATATTTTCCGATACACTATCAATTTCCTTTAAAATCTTCCTCCAGCTTCGATTTGGTCATATAATATGCTGCAACTTTTTCCAAAGACTGCCCAAAATTAGCAGCATTGCGATCCCTCAGATATTGTTCATAATATTGTGTTATATAAGTATTTCCTTCCACTGCTAGATTCCTTAATAGTTCAAAACTATTCCTTTTTGCGTATTTTATTATCATACGTACGATATCTTATGAACGATTGCGCTATTATTCGTTTTTCTTGTCGTGTTTTTTCTTGTTTTTGAGTCTATGTGCTAATTCAATTTGGTCAATAAATTCCTGGAAATATTGTGAGAACAAATGGAATATTTCAGGATCTTCTTGCAAAATGTGTGACTTATAGTTTCTCGCATCGTTTTCAGTAATAAGTCCTTTTAATTCTAACTCCATGATCAAATTTATGGCTTGTTACTGCTCCACATTTAAAGGATACGAAGTGCTTATTTTTTATATCACATTGTTATATTTCCGTACGATTATGGGAATTTAGTTCTTGATGTTTCTACTGAAATTATTTTCGCCTCGAGATGGTGGTCTCATGTTGCCTTTAAATTCATTTATTATTGTTTGGTATCTGAGTTTTTATTATTTGCTTCGTACAATTTAATCGCGAAGCTCATCAATACTTTTTCTCTTTCTGAAGCCTTGTCTGGTACCCATTTGATATTTTCTCATAAAATCTTAAGGATTTTCAAGTAATTTAGCCTTCAACTTATAAAATTATAACTCGCTAATAGTTTCTTAATCTCTCAATTTTGTCAGATTTTCAAGAAAAGTATTCTTAATTTCTTAAACAGCCATCTCATTGTCAGCTATACTTTTATTAGAAATATCTGAGAACTCATCCTCTTGTTTTTATTGCTGAAGTTGAGGCTGAGACTGTTTCTCAGCTGATTTGCGCTTACTTGGATTCACTTGTTCGGGTTGTTGTTCGTTTTTAGATGAGCGTTAATAATTGTATAGATTTTTAGCGATTGAGTCTATTTTATTTTAAAGAGTTCTCCAGTCTTCAATATAGAGTTGAGCCAGTTTTCTGCGATCGTAGTAAATAATAGCTGATTCTACTTTCTGTTCAGCAACGTAATAATTATACGATATCTTAATATCGCTTTTACTCTTATTAGAGCAACAGATAACAATCGCCAATTTTTTCTCTTCTAGCAGCAATTCCTAAAACAATTCAAGATCACTAATAAATCCCAGTAACCCAGTGGCAGCCTTCTGCAATAACTCCGACTAAACAGTAACTTCCTATTTTTTATTATAGCCGTTCATACCCTAAACATTATCCGATGCTAAAATAAACCTAATATATACCAAAAGACATATTATCCTAGTTCGTATCTTTAGCAGTAACAAGCTCTAAAATATGACCTTGCATAATTTTAATATTCTCACTGATGAACTGCAAGTCGAAGAATTTACCACATTCATCAGTCGCACCTACAACTTTCTATTTTATTTTGAAGATTGACTCTATCATGCGGGATAGATCTTCACTTGAGTTCATTTTTGGAATTGTTATTGATTTTGTTACCTGGCCCAGTTTTATTACCAATTGACTCATTTTTTGTATTATTTTTAAATTAATTATCAATTATTATGATCAAATATCAAATAAACATTAAAGAAACATGTTATAATGTCATAAATAAGAAGAAGAATGTAGTCAAAAATCATATTTTTAAATGAGAAAATTAATCAGCTATCTATTTCAGTAGTTACTACTAGATTTCGTAGAATAGTGACTAATATTGCTCACGGTAAGCCAAAGGTATCGCCTGGTTCCATGGCTGATACTATTACTAACTTTTTAATATCAATGTAAAACTATTCTAATTCAATTTTTTCACACATTTCTAAATTTCTTCGTTTTTACATTATACTTCTTACTCTTCTTACTTTTCCCTAGCCATGATAACCCCATACCCAATTTAATTCATTCCCACAATACTATTAATACATTAATCCCAGACCAACATCATATTTTCCTCATCGATATTATACGCAGAATTATTAGAGTTATGTTAAAGTGGATGATATGTGCCGTATGGGAAGTCATTTTGGAATTTAGTCAAAGCCAGATTAACTGTGTCGAAAATACATTTCATAAATATTATTTGATATTTTTGTTATTATTTTGTCAATTACTGCGATATGCATGACTATAATATATTGAGAAGGTACGTGTTCGGATTTTGAGAATCTTACGAAAAGTTCATTAGATAGTATTTGATTAATTTATGGCGATTATCTTGTTGCGTATGTCAACTTGGGTCTGTCTGGCTAGTATGATTTCTTCATTTTACGAACAAGAACTGGGATTTAATCATTATCAACTAAGAAATTCCAAAGATTGTGCATGAATTACTCTATGCCAGCTCTTGATAAAAAGTGATCTTAAGGTAAATATTTGGAGATTTAATGCTGAATATTGGATAAAGATTTGAAGTTTTAAGGATATTTTTATTATATTTTATGATTAATAGTTAAATGTTGTTACACTTTTTCATTAAGTTTAGTCTATGAACTTGCCTCAAGAGTTGACTAACTTTGAACTTATTTATTAAAGCCATTTTTTACAAAATTTAATGACTATTTTTACTTGAAATTCGAATACAAGCTTGTCTAACTATCAAAATAACTTCTTCTTGATGACTATATAATGGCACTACTCTGTTAATCTTACTATTTATTTCCATTAATTAAAGTATGAATTTCCATGAGCTGATGCAATTTAACATTTTTCCATTTCTTTATTTGAATTTATTAATTTGGTCTCTCTTAAATTGCTTGATTTGTTTTCTTTTCGATTTTCTAACATGCCTACTTTATTAAGCTTTACATTGTAAATGAACCTGCTATACTTTTTCGGATTTCTTTTTATTTTAATGAGGTAATATTTGGGGATCTTTAAGGCTAAAATGAAAGTTATGGAATTTTTGCAGGCTATGAAGACTATTTTGAGACAGTTGTTTAATTTTTAAGCATCATATATAGTCTATATTTCTATTCACTCGATAAGTTGGAAACATTTATATTAACATTTGAATTTTGAGAAGCATTTTTTCTCTCTAATTTTGTTATGCTTAATTTATTAAATTTTACAACTTGCGAAAACGCAGACAGATAATTTTATAATTTTTATTGATTTTTAAGAGTCGCTTTAATGAATCTTTCATGGCTATAAAGATCTGTATTTTTACAAACAAGTTTTTCATTTACTTATTAAATATTGTCGCATTAGTAGATTTATTAGTCCAGTATGAGAAAGTCGCGGCTAATGCTTCTCTTTTTAGAAGCAGGCTTCGTTGACTTGCCTGAAACGCTACCGATACTGACAGAAGTCTTATTCATTGAATTTTTGCTGTTAATTGGCGGTTTTTTACGCACTTACGTTATATTCAAACATTTTTTACTACCTTTAATTTTGTCTTTATTTTCAATTACAGTCTTCACCGTGTTAGTATTTTGTTGTTTGCTAGAATTAGATAACAAGAAAGAGTTTGACTTCTTCATTTAAACATGCTTAGTGCTTTTGGGTTGCTTGACTGAAGCCATGCTCATTGATTTTTCAGCTATGCTAAATTCAAGATATACTTCGAACGATGTTCGTGCCATGAAATTAGTATTATTATTCTTAGTCTGAGTCATATATGTATTTTGCTTTGTTCTCTAATGCGTAACAATTCGCGTTGCTTTGTTAATAAAATGAGGTACTTCATATTAGGATGGATTATTTTAATTTATAATTATAAAATTCTTGTGTTTTCCATTTAATTCATCAGCTTGTATAGAATATTAACGAATCATTCAACATTTTTAATCTACCAGATTATGGCTTTTCGATCCGCGCAGCCAATTGTTAAAAATTAATTGAAACCTTATTCAAATATTCGTACGACACCATTAGGCTTACTCAAATTAGTCATTTTATCATGAGCGTCCCAAACTAATCGAGTTTTTAACTTTCTGAGATCAAATACTCTTGCTTTTCCATTTCTTTACCCCACTAGTAAAGTTTCTTCATCGAAGAGAGATTCTTTGAAGCAAGTGATCGCTTCTGATTTGAAATTATGTGAAAATACATCTTTAGCAACTCGGAGATCAAAAAGTCTCAATTCCGAAGAGAAGCCTCCACAATATATTAAATTTTAATTTCGATTTTATTGTGATAAGCATAACGGTACTCCTGGCAACTCATAAGAACGGGTTGGTTTCATATTGGAAATCGAATAAATTTTCAAATTGTGACTGTGGTACCCAATTGCTAAGGAATTCGCTAGTGTCATAAACTGCAAGCACGAGGGATTTATCTGTTATCTTAATGTATATTCACAGCGTTCTTTGTATAGATCCCAAATTTTTGTTCCCTACTAACTACTAGTACCAAGAATTCTTGAATTGAATGCGCTGATATCCCAGATTCGCTAAGTATGTCCTTTTAATATCATGATATGTTTAGGATCATATCCATCTTCATGACTTATTTTATTGATATGCAGCTATTTAGATACTCCAATAGCATAGGTATCTTGCCCAATACTTTAAATTTTCGTTAATACATTGCCATACTATTTTTAATGAACAATTTTCAAATTTTTATCCCAAACTCTCAATTTCTTATCCCATCCAACAGTAATAATTTATTTTTTGCCAGAAAACCCATCAGTAATCATCGCTTATATCTAAACATTAGTAACATACTTAATTTATTGTTTCAGTTTAGCTTTAAAACTATCATCATCATATGATGATTATACATGTAATCTTGGTCCTGCTAATTATGAGGATGATATGCGGATTTATGGCGGTTTTGTACGCAGGATTAGCTTGAATTTATGCAGTAATTATGAGAGATTTTAGTGGAATTATTGCATGTATGAGTAGGCTTGTTACAGGAAGAGTTGTTGCTATTGGCGAGCGAGAGTTTAGAGGTCTTTGCCTTAGTATACTTATCGGATTTTGTTGAATAATTATGGAGGTAATTAATGATATCTGCCTTATATTCTAGAACGGATGAGAAATTGCAAATCTGAATTGCCTTTTGGAGCCAAAAGAGCTAAATTCTAATTCATTCTAAGATCTATAAATTTGCTAAAATCTTGCTTAACTTGCTAATAATAATTTACAACCATTTTTTTCTCCTTTTAAATTCCCCCTTTCTAAATTTAATCAATAATTCTCAGACTGCGATCGATACTTTAATCAACAATTTTCCTAAATTTCTTTATCTAAACTTGCTGCTTAATTCTAACGCTGGTAAATAGTTCATGGTTATGTTCGCATAGCATACACATCGGTCTGTTTTAGCATTATTTGTTTAAGCATAGGAGTTCGGCTTGGTTTTTATGCTATTTGCAGAGTAAAGTTGTTGATTTCATTGTTATTTAAAGAAAAATTGCTGTGATTATGAGAATGGTTCAATGAAGAATGAGCGATTTTTTAAAATTATAGCTAGTTATTTATTAAGTTATAATGCAATCATCCGAATTTATGTCAAATTGATCAATTAAAAAATAGTTAGAAACCTATCATTAGTCAGGTTCAGTTTTTCTATATGTATTGTACATTTCGAAGAATATTCTGTCTTCTCTTTAATTCTCTGAACTTTCGTGGTCTTTTACCTTTCGCTTAACTTTTTACTTACGAACTATGTCGGTTGAAGGCTCATCTGGAAAAAATTAAACATCATCTTCGTCCATAAACTTTTTGCTTGTTGTCGGAGGCACGAAAGTTTGCGATTTTTTCTTTTATTATTTCTCTGATGTCTCTTGCTGTACTTTGTTAAGTTTTTATTTTTCGTTAACTTACTTAGCTGTTTTGTCTTTATTTTTCTGTATCTTTCGCCTGATAAAGAAGAAGGCCACGATAGCGATTCCAACTCCAATACATATTTATTTATGACTTTAATAAAATCCTTTAACTTTAGTAGCACCTTCCTGAACTCTCTAATTGTCAGCAATGGTATGGTACAGCTTCTTAGCATTCGTCTATGCATAATTCCAAGCTTTGTGGCACTTTTCTAAGGCTTCATCTTTGATGCTCATGCGTTCAAAATAAATAATAATATCTTTATTAGTTGATCATCGAAGGCAGTAAATATAAAAGAATTAATGACGGATCCTTTAAGTGTGATATTGAAAGCTATTTATAAAATATTTTAAATACTATGTGAGATTTGATGGTCTGTTTGCAATTTTCATTAAATTGCCAATACTAATTTTAAATAAAAACAAATTCTGGTTTTATTATTAATATAATCAAATACACTCATTCGATTTTAGATGTACAGAGATTTAATATTTGGCTACATGCTAGTAAATGCTTGTCATATTATTATGTCTTCTGCATTAATATATAATATATGGAATTTATTATCTCTTTTTAGATTTTTTTTAACTCATTGCGAAAAATTATATTTTAGATTCTTAAATTCAAATACAGAAAGGAATTCAGTCGTTTAAATTTAATTAACTATTTATTGAAGTTACACTTTTGTGCTTAATAACTAAATTAATCATTTATAACACTCAAACTGATTTTCTTTACCAAATTATATAGTGATTTCGTTTGATTTGTTTGTTAGATTTTATTATAAATATGTTAACTGCAATTTTTAAAAATATTTATCCATAAAGCAAACTTCAACAATAAAACAGTGAGATTAAATATTTTACATAATATTCAAACGAATTTACTACTAGCAAAAGGAAATAATGCACCAAGACACAAAAGAATAAATAAATCAAAATCGAAGCTAAGAATACTCGGTAAAGAATTCTATATTATGTTTGTCGCCGAGCATGTCCGCATTGAGAAATTACTTGACATCTAGATCATCGATATCAGGCTATTATTTGAGCCCCCATTTTTATCCTATTATTTTTTATTCCTAGCCTTACTGGCTTTTTAAATTGTTTTCGATTTCTGCTTCGATTTCGCTGTGTTATAATAACTTCGCTGATTCTGAGGAAGAAACTTTGTCATGCGATGAACTACTGCTGGAACCCTCCATATCTTCCTCCATTTAACACGACTGTTCAAGGCGATCAGGTATTTTTGTTACTAGTTCAGGTTTTTCGACTACATTCTTTTTAGTAATTTTGTAGCCTTGCTCGCTCAAGTACCGACGAACTGAGCTACTTGATTACAGCCGCTGCTTTATTTTAGTAATCAGAATTTACTATTTGGTAATATCTAGCAAGCGTTTGACTTCAGCGTTTAATAGCGACTTGTATCTATTTTTTACCATATGCTCAGTACGGCGGTTTCCTAACTATTTCGCTACTTTAGACCATTTTCTGCCATTACTAATTATACTTTTTATTAATAAATAATCTTCGATAAGAGTCCATTCTGATTTTGTTTTTGTCGGATCTAAATGATTTAACCATTGCTATCGACATTGTTTAGGAGTTCGAAAATATTTACGGTTTGAAGTGATGAAAATTGTTTTAGCGATTTAGTTCCATTTGTTTTTTTATGATCTCTCTCTGAATAAAGTTAGTAGTTACTTGATAGCGGCATCAAGAAGGTCCGTTTCCTCTTGTAGCCATTTTCGTGATTTTTTAAGGCGAGTCAAGCAAAGAGCTTGAAATTCAAGAGCGATAGGGGTCTTGTTGTTAAAAATTTCGCTAAGCATATTCCAAAAGATGCAAACTTGCAAAAATACTATTTGCCGGCCTAAAGTTCAATAACAAATATAAAAAATCAATGTTAGATTAATAAAACATTACATTACAGCGTAATAGGCTTCGAATAGAAGTAAAAAATATAAATCGAAATCGAACTACCACGATTTATATCAGTACTGATTTCACTAATGTTAAATATTTTTGTTTTTTTTGTTTTTGTGTTATATTGTACTGTTATTTCAGGAAATATACACTTTTAAATACCAATCAGCTGAATAAATTTGGCTTTATTTGTATATGCATTGCCCCATATATGCTTATATTTTTGATATTAAATTCTGTTATATATAAAGTAATATATTACAATATTAATTTCATAAATGGCCAACAGAAGTCGCGAATACGATCATTTCCTTAAATACGTCATCGTGGGAGACTCTTCCGTCGGAAAATCATGTTTATTGCTGCGATTTGCTGATGATCAATTCAACTAAAATTACATGACAACAATCGGAGTAGATTTTAGATTTAAAACTGTTAAAGCTAACAATAAAAACGTAAAGCTGCAGATCTGGGATACAGCAGGGCAAGAAAGATTTCGAACTATTACAAATACTTACTATAAAAGTACATTTACTTATAACGGAGGTGCCAACGCCGTAATTTTGGTCTATGACATCACCAGCAAATAGAGTTTCGAAAGTATCCAAAACTTTTGGCTTGACGAAGTTGAAAATTATGCCTAACCTGATACTCTAAAAGTACTAGTTGGTAACAAGGCCGATATGAGACAGTCTCAAGTCGTCAGCACATAAACTGCAGAATCATACGCAAAGTCAAAAGGCATGTTGTTTTTCTAGACCTCAGCCAAAACTGCAGAACATGTATACATATAATAATGTAGGTTAATTAATCATTCATGGGGGTTACGACAGAACTAGTGCAAAAATTAGGACAAGGCCAAAATGCTAAACGAGCATAAGGGCCACAAAGAGTTGCCTTAGGCACTCAACAATAGAATAAGAAAAAGGGATTGTGTTGCTGATCAATATTACAACTTTTAATTAGTCTTAAACTACTTCTGATTTAGTATTTTATTAAATATTAATAATAATTTAATAATGTTACATCGAATAAGCTTTATTTAAAATTCAACATATACGAATTAAAAGAAATGAACAAAGTTCAAAGCTAGATTTAATCAAAGACAAATCAAACAGACACGTAAAGATAGTTATCTAAAGAGACATCGGCTGAGACTTGAAAATTAGAATTTTAGTTATAATAATAAAAATCATGGGCTCAGCGGAGTCTGAACAATGGAAGCCCCCTGCTGATCTGTACATAGTAATGGATTACAAATACTGTAAAGTTTGGGTTCGCAAAAGTGATAAAGTTTAGCATTATGAATAATACCCTTTACAGTTAGGCAGTGACAAGCAACTCGAACAGTACCAAAATATATTCGCACTACGACTATAAGAATCATACTTTCCAAAAACGTGTTACTACATTAATAAAGGCTCAAATTTTCTGTGCAGCGGAACAAGACAAGGCTCAATACTAATTTAGCGAATTCCGTACCGTTTGTGTCAATTCTCCCAAATTCCATATTAATAATGTATTTCAGGACTGTACCACTGTTTACACGGTTACCAAATATTACACAAAATGGCCGGCCTATTCAAAGTAAAATCCACGATGATAGGCCTTGATTCTAACTACCGTATGAAAATGTGGCATCATACTGATCTATCAAGCGCATACCCTTAAGATCCTTATTGCTATACTGTGTTTGAAATGGTAACCAGTATTGTGAGAAGTCTTGAAATTGTCGGTTAGTAGCCTAGGAAAGGGAAGAGATTTGTGCAATATGTTGCAGAGAAGAAAATTGATCTTTTTAGCTTTTAACTTGCGATTAAAATGGTCTAGGAATATGCTTGCTAGTACGGAATTAATATTCGTAATCGGTTTGATTATATTGAGAGGTATCTTAAATAGGCATAAGGAGTTATACCGAGTTTTAATAATAAATTTGATATTCGTACTTCACAGAATTATTCTATGGTTTCTGCGGCGAGTAAGAAGAATAAAAGTTTGGGTAAGTTTTCATTTAGAAGTAATCAAATTATCAAATAGTAGTAATAAAATAATATAGGATCAGTTCTTGCTCCCAAAACAGCTCAAGTTGCTAATGACTCTAAAAGCATATATACGAAAGTGTCTACAGTGGTTCCAAAATAAGCATCAAATATAGTTCGAAGACAAGTCTCATTAAGCAAGGGCATATCTCCATCTAGCCGTGTGCCAGTTTACTCAGCTTCACCCTAACCTAGATTAATAGCATATCGATAACCAGCACTAACTACAACGAAGCCAGACTCAAACAAGCAAAGTCTAACAAGTCTTGATGATTATGGTTTAAATATCGTCCATCAACCGAAAACATCACAATACAAGCCATCAAAATTAAATCATACTCATGGTCGTGCAGCATCTAAATTTTAGTAATTAGTGCACGATTCTACAAAATAATCAAGCACAGCATTATACATGCCTCTTGGTCATACCCGTGCAGCATCAGATTTGCCAAAACCAAACAATTTCATGAAAAGTAGTAATTACAAACAGTTATAAAATCCATCGAAGCCAGAGTCACCGTATTATAATTATGATCATACGGAAACTAAGTCTAGGTCAGGGTAGCATAGTAATAGTAATAGTAGTACGAAATCACTCAAATCTGCAGATAGCTATTCTTTCATGATTGATTAAGATAATAAACAGCAGATATTTAATATGTTTAAGAATAAAAATGGGTGAATTTTTGAAATTACAATTAAAGTTGAACAAATGGATGTTTTTATATATTTTTCTTTATTTTCTATTGTTTCACAGTCTAAAATTTTAATATTTAACTGTATAATTGACTAATAATTAGTTTCAAACATTTAAGAAAGAGAATTAGATTGAAATTTTTATTTGATTTTTTATTATATAATTGAAGATAAGTTGACAATAAAAATTAATGGATGAGAGGATAAAAAGCATAAATAGACGTATCTCGAAATCAACAATATAAATCTAACGCATGATGAATACTTTATTGTCTCCAGATCGTCCACTTCCGATTCCCCATAAATATTCAAACAATTATAGTAATCACAATCCTGAAGATAACTCTGTTCCATAGCTGAGTAAAAAATTACCTAATATGTCTAATGCGGTAAAATATTCAAATATTGACACGAATGCCTCAACTAAATATCAAGAAAGCGGAGATAAATTCTACAGTACCGGTCATAGTGCAAACAATAATAATAAATAATTGTTTATCAATTTCGACCAAATAAATCAAAATAATCAAGAGAAAAATAAACGAGGTTATTCTTTAAGCAATATTAACAGTAAGAAAAAATATGAAAGAGATGAGATTAATGAAGGTACTAAATTTGCAATCGGCTAGCATTTATATCCGACATCTGTCACTCTTAATTTTCAATCAAATACAAAAAATAAGAATCCATAAAATATTGATAACACGAAAAATTTACTTCAATTAGACCATAATTATGTAATCAACTATGCTTTAAGTAAATAATTATTGACTGAAAAATCAAAACCTGAGTAGATATTTGACTATTTTTATGAATTTGCTGCATTTTTCAAAAGACCATTGATAAAAAAATATAAAAATTGTTTATACTTTGGCGATAGCCGTGATAATTTACGCACAAATTCGACAAAATATTATGGATTTTTGTATTTCTTCAATTCTAAACTATATTATGGACAGTTCTAGTAAGAGCACAAGCATGGTCTCGGGGTGGAAATTCATTTGTAAAGTAAAATAGTATATAAAGGAACATTCAATAAAGGACATAAAATTGCAAAATTTGATGTTTTTACAAATAATGATTAAATGAAATACTCTGGTTTTCTTCATAAAGGCAAATATCATGGGATAGGTAGGCTTTAAACTCCTATATCAGTATATGTTGGACATTTTAGTGAGGGAATGAGAAATGGTGAGGGTTAATAATACTTCTTCAAAAGTGGACTTAGATTAAAAGGAATATTCTAAATGGATAAATTTTGTAATAATATCAAAAAAATAGACGAACAAGAGCTCAAGCAGCATGTTAGATAATCTCCGAAAAGTAAACCAGTCGCAAGATTTAACAATATTTTCGAATTTTCATTTCATGATTCTTCATAAGATGAAAGATACGAAAGTCCAAAGAAAAATTTTAACATTAAAAAGTATAATACCGCAAATAAAAGAGGATTAAAAATAAACTTACCAGCTTATGAAAGTTCTGCTTTAGAATCAGCCTCAGATGACGACCCATTGCCGTCACCGATCCGCAGAATAGCTTATAATAAATGAGTTCTTCATATTAATAATTTAATAACATCATTTTGAAGCTTATTCAATTTTTTCATTTCGCTACAACCGAGATTTATCTTTGGGTTTATTCTCGGTATTTGGAGATGGTCCGTCTAAAATGTATTTTATGTGAGCCATCAGACCTCGCTATTTTTGTAAGTATTACTCACGTAAATTTACGTCTGGCTATGATGTATTTTTGCCAAAGTAAGCCATATAATTTGTCTACATAGGTCCTTGCTTTGTCGGTGAGGATATTTTCGAACTATTTTGATATTTATTTGCTGAAGCGTCTCTTGAGAGTTTTGATTGACTTCCTGATGGCTTTAAGAGTGTGCCTTGGACTTATCTAGTTAAGTTGAAGGGTGTAGTCATCTTACCTTTTTCGTCATAAGTTGGATCCACTCCTTTTTTAGCAACAGTTGATTATACTATAGTTTGAAATCCAGCCCCAAAACCTGAATACCGATCCTTGATATGCGGGTCTTTAACTGGAAAGACTGACCACGCTTTATATTTATCAAGTTTTCCCTCAAGATCTCCCAAATCTTTTGTACATGATATACATTTGAACCCTTTCGTAACAACAAGCCCTTAACGATCACCTTCTTCTTCACCAAAGAGCGTCTCCATTAGCCGGTTTATTTTCTTTTACAAGAAAACTAATGCTTTTTTTGTCTAGTTTCGGTCAGAAAATTTAGAGCATGAGTTTTCATATCCAAAGGTTATGATATTCAAGAGCATTTCTTCCAATTTTATCACGTCAGAATAATCTGCTTTTAATTTTAATTTTCTTTTAATCTCTTCAAAATCATTTTCTAAATTATTTTGGAAAGAGTCCATACTTTATTTCATATTTTTGACATCCAATTTCTCTAGTATTGACTGAATTTATTATACTTGTTCTGCTGATTTCTTAAGTTAATCAAAAGTCTGATTTATTTTGGTGTTATTAGTCTGTAATTCCGCTTTACTTGTATATTTAGTTTTGATCATATTGTTATCGTCTTCAATATTGACAATTCTTGCATGACTGGCTTCCAATTATTTCTTAAGTTGTTCAATACGTCCAGTTAATGTTTCCTTAGTCGTTGCAGCTTATTTATCACGCACTTATTGTGCTTAATGCTGCTCACGAGTGTTCTCAGTAATGAAAGATTTAATCTATTTGAACTATTTTTTTATCTGTTTTATTTATTAGTTGTCTGCCAGTGAGGAACCTTTAGCTGTGTTCGATCGTGATTCCATCATGTCGTTTAGGGTGGAGAAAGTGTTCTGGGTTGATAGTTTGAAATTACTTAGATCTTGAGCAGTTGCCTTTTGAGCTTTTTACATATCAGCTACTTTTCGTTGGAAGGCCGGGAAGGATTTGATGAAGTTGTCGATTATTTTAAAGTTTTCACTGATGAGAGAGAAGTTTACAGTCAGTAGACTTTCGGTCTGTAAGGTTTCGTAGGTTACAGTCGACATAATAAATTTATATAAATCTTAATATGAAATTTCATCATTTTATGACTTAAATATAATAACTATTATCAAAACTCAGCTTTTTCTAATCGGTCTATTTCCATTAGGTTTGAAAAGGTTGCCCCATTTTTT
>APMI01013516.1_pt1 | contig 19629 bp, 14 predicted proteins | sample 667938 | NCBI WGS metagenome assembly APMI01 (sample SAMN01084076, study PRJNA167559) | wastewater metagenome | biome: Wastewater | place: Denmark: Ejby Moelle, Odense | collected 2011-11-28 | reverse complement strand
GGGCGCGAAGAAGCCCCAGGAGAAGGTCGTGCTCAACCAGGACGACTTCCCAACCCTCTGATCACATTTAGACTTTAGATATTAACTAATTAATGAAAAACAAGTTCACTAGTTATCATAATAGCTTTAATTAGGAGACAATTTTATTTTTTCTGTTTTTCCAGTGTTGACATTCACCAATACGTTAGGTCTAGGGCGAACTCTTGTTTAGTTTCTGCCCTTTTCTTATTAGATTAAAGATGTTTATGAGTGCTGTTAATTTTTAAGAGATTTTCCTGATGGCGGCTTCGGTTTTTTTGTATCTTGTATGTTAAACTCATTAATAAATAATTTTTAATTTTCGAACTCGCGCTAATTGTTGATCTTTAACTGGCGCTGAAATAAAGGATGAAGCAATTGTAGAGATCTATATTAAAATAAAAGTTACGGGTTTGCCATATAGGGGATGAAAGGTTGTATGGTGTTTATAAAATACTTATTGTAAAAATAAATGATGTCTCCAGCTCCCTCTTCGTCCTCTATAACTTTGTTAAAGATTCGTTCTAGTTTTTTAAACTTATTTTTGGTCATAGATTAGTAAGCCTACTTGATTTATACAAACAGCACGCTGAAGTTAGAAGTTTTTCCTGCAATATAAATTGAGCACATTAAGATTTGATCGATATGGTGTCCTTATAAAATGCTTCCGTTTACACTCAAGATGAATTTTATACAGTTGTATGTCAGTATGCAGTGCTCAACTGACATTTTTAGTTATTTTTGCATATCTTTAATAAAATCTTCACAATAAATTATAAGACTTTCTGTCAACTTTATGAGCTATGCAGGTTTTTCATAGTTAGCAGCCAGTTCGGCGATTGAGTCAATGTAGCTACCACTCTGCCAAATTTCAAAGCAAATGATCTCTTACGAACTTATTCGAAATGCGTTTAAAAGCCGAACTGGTAAATCTTGATCATGCTCAATTAAAAATTGTAAACTTTGCCATAAAGTGACCAATAATTTGCAGTTTTTATGTATTAAGTAATTAGAAATAGTTTTGCGATCTTGACTATTATAAGTTTCATACATGCTGCTCACCATGAACATAGAAATGACTATTAAACATTACTGGTCTTCTTCGTTCGATATAGTTTACTCACAGAATATCTTACGAGCTAAACCCGAATATAGAGACAGCAATGTTGGTAAATAAGATTCACTATTTTAGGAGAATTTTGACTACTTTTATATCAAATTTCTCATCGAATCTACAATGTGTTCTTACAAATGTTAATCTTTGCTTAGTGGTGTCACTGTGGTTCTAATGTAACGATAGATTTCCAAGTTCACTCCCTATGGAAGATCATGCTTGTTTTTGGTACCACTCTCAAGAGTGAACGAAGAATGAGGTCTAAATTCATGTGGTTTTCGTTTGTTCCAAATCTATGGGTTGCATGAAGTCTATGATTTTAGTTTTAATGATCGGTCAACTTAGTTAACTTCTGCATCCTCATAACTTAACATTTTATGACTCTTATATTACTTTCCTACACTTTTGGAAAGACTGTCGTATTTTTTGACGCCTACACGATAAAAAAGAGCATCCTTGTTTATGGGAGTTAGAGATTTTTGCTTTCTGAAAACTCTCATATCAATATTATTAGGCTTTAGGCTTTTCTGGTATCTATTTTGAATTTGTTTGTAGTTTAATTGCACAATGAGAGGTGCAAAAAAATCAGTATCTGAACCAAGAGCCCTCAGCGTTAATGTGTTGATCAAATGCTAAGCGTATTCGTCGAAAACTATGGAGGCTCTCTTGTACTCATCAATATCTTAAATTGAGAATACGTTTAGCAATAATTAGATTATTTTGCCGACTAAAGTCCTTTTATCGGCACATCGATCTTTTTTAAGCTGCTTTGGATAGATGTAATCGAGTGAGTACCGCACCATAAAATAAAAAACTGAAGCAAGTAGGCATTGGTCTTTGATATTTGCAGAGCCGCTACATTTAAAGTAGTTCTCCTTGCAGTCAATAAACAGAATCCAAGCTAACTCACAAAATATCTCCTTGTAGCTTGTATTCTCTGTGCACTCGCTTCCAGTCAGCTGAAGACTATCAATACAGCCTCCAAAATGATTGATTATTTAACAGGCCTCAATCGCTTTACTGGTGTATTATTTCATTTACAGTTTGCAGCGATTGTCCAATGATACGCATTTTATGAATTTTAAGAGCTGATTAAGTACGAGCGGAATTGAGATGCAATTACTAATGAGTCTGCTCATAGACAGTCCGATGATTGATATTCTTCTTCCCTTAGTGTCGTTAAGTTCCTGCACACTATCGGCCACGAACATCGCAATTTAAGCTAAGCATGGCTTTAGTTCCACCATTACATCGAATTGACTGCAGTACTCTCTTAGAAGATCACTAGCTAATGAAAGAGTGGTTGCATTTGGACGAAAGATTGCTATTGCTCGCTCGAGCATTTTCTATGTGCTCATAATCTTTAAATTTGAAAATAACTGTTATTTATCAATAGTAATAGAAAATCAGTTCATTTTATTTGCTGTGTGAATTCTTTGTATGACTCACTTAAAATATCAGATACATATTTTTTATTTACTTATTTCAAAACCGGATTAAAATTCTGCTTCTGCTTTAGCTCAAATATACTTTATTTTTTTGAGGGCGAACAACTTGCACAAACTCGACTTCTATTTTTTGATGGAGGAGAACAAGCTTGTCCTGAAGAGTCATAGAAAATTTTCAAACGTTTCTAACTTTTTATCTTTTCTTTTAATTGAATCTATCTCTACTTTTGTTATTGTTTTTCTTCTTCAATTTGCTTTAACAAAATTTTCATTTAACAAAGACGTCCTTTAAGTTGAGTAGGTTTCGGTAAATCTCCCTATTTTTCAGCTTACCTTTTTATTTTTTAGAGAAGTTTTCTTTATTTTTACTTTTGCTTTAAATGCTCTTCGAAAGACTTTTTATAAGTTCTTGCTTATAAAGTTTCCTCGTAACTTTTCTCAGGAGAAAGCTTTGCTCGGAAGGATTAAGTGGTTTTTATGGAAAGGTTCTGAAAATGTGTGACCTGTGGTATTGATATCATATTTAACTACTTCAAATACTATTTGTACTGCATTAATTATTAAGTATTTGTTTCTTCTTGTTTTTTCCGGGTGAATGAACTTGTATGCGAATTGTATAGTTTATTAAATATTTGAGGATTTCTTCTCGGTGCTTTAATCTAAAACGATATCTAGCCATCAGATGTCTTTTATTTTGTATTTTGTAAATGCTTCCTATAGTCTTCAAGTAGAAACAATTTTTTGCTTTATTTGTTGGACTTTTAATAAGTTTGATGCATAGCTGGACTCTCTCTTGGTGTAAATTCTTCACAATGGTTAACTTTATTACAAGTAGTGTAAGCATAAGTCTCTTCAGGGGGGTCTATTATGTTAAATCTAGGACTGTTAATGTCAGAATTTTTCACATTATCTTGATGGCTGGCAGTTGTTTTAATTTATTTGTAATCGCCATTCTGTTCTTCTTTGCTAGGTGTGTAGAATTCTTGATTATTCTGTATTCTTTAGTCATCAGTCTGGATTCCAATTGATTATCGCGCCTATATTTTTTTATTTTTCGAAAAGTTATCTTACTCGAATTTCGCTTGTACTTTCTACGGGCATGGTAGGTATTGGGTTTATGTTTTTTAACGCTAATATGACCGAGTGTAACTTTGGGTCTAATCAGATTGATGGACGTTTAAATATAGATTTTGTCTCATACTCTAAATCTTAAAAGTTAGTGATCGCTCAACCTAATTCTTCAAAGCTATAGCTTGCTATTTGGATAAAGAGTGAGCTTTTATAAACTGCATAAACTATTGCTGGTAATTTTCGGGAGAGAGGGTGAGGGTTGAACGACAATTTTGTGCAGTTGTCACGCAAAACATCACCCCTTTACTGTTTGGCATAGACATTTTATTTATATAGTCCTTGTTCTAATAAGCAACAATAATATTTTAATTACCAATGTGCACATTACAGTGATAGTTTGATTCTATCATAACTTTACCTCCATAAGTTGGTGGTTTTGTTTATTATAAACTGGCTAAATATTGCAGATATGCTCTCATCGGACGATGACGAAGTGGAGATCAAAAGGAAACGCATCGTGTTCGTTAACCCTAAAACTAAGGAAGCGATTGCATAAATAGAGGTGCCTAACTTCATCAATCTAGTACATGTGCTACTAATTAGACCAAAGCTCAAACATGCAACCTACAGCAGCTCGGCAACAAGCTTAAAATGCTGTACATTGATGTGCTCTGCCGAGGCTACCACCCCGTAAAAGGATTTGAAATGAATGCTAGAAATGTGTTTCAGCCGGATGAAGCCATTTCCACCAAGCTTGAAAAAACCCGTAATTTTATCTGTATAACAAATTAAGAGGCAATTGCGACAATTTGGCGCTGTCTCGGTAGATAAATCGGAAGACCAATTAAAAATTATCCCACAGATCTTGTTGAATCCCAGTTGCTGAACTAGATCCGCAGAATAAAAAACAAGGCAAGCTTGAGTCCCCTCTTGCTGATGAGGGAGCGAAAAAATCCATTCAAAATAAAGCACGATAATATGATGAACGAGTTAGAGCGGATATAAGACGAAATAGCAAATTAAATGGATAAAATACGCATAAGATGCTAAGGCGAAGAGGCAAAAGCTAGAGCTTCATAAAGTATGATTGCAGCAGTGCTTTAATAGGAAATTCTGGAATTGTAGAAGCAAATACTTCTGAAAACTATCATAGGTATTCGTGAATAGCCAGGCTCAGATTTGCTTTAGTTGATTCTATAACAGCCCTATCCCATTATCACAATGGATAAAAAGAGAGCATATCAAACCTTCACAACCGATTTTATAAGAATTAGCATAGAAAAATACAACAAATACAAGGCCTACTTAAAATAGTAAAGAGATAATAAAGAAAATAATAAAGAATGTATAATAGTTTGCCATCGCTGTCTCACACCATTAAATAATTATTCACGATGGCAGCGCTGCAACGACAAATATGCTAGTTTAAACTTGGGGAAGAATTTACTGACAGACCCTTACATGTATAATAGGAAGATCATAAACGAGAACTGCTGGGACAAGGACACAGAGGAGTACATCCACCCCTACCTTATATATTACGCCGACCGCACCGGAAAGACGGCAGTGTGTAATCGTTATTTCTGCAACAAGTGCTAAGGCATGGAGCCGATTCTAGCTACTAAGGGCACGTGTAACTACTGTGAGGGACTCTGCGATTGCTCAAGATGCCAAGGCATGGACCTACTCACACGCATGATGGCAGTGTACATCGACAAAGGAGGTCAGCTTGAAGCAATCAAGAGCCGCTTTCTCATGAAGTTTCAGGTTAAACATATTGACTAAGAAACTCGAAACTTTATTTGCTTAGATTATGCTGATTAGTTCGAATTTAGATAACACTTGAGTAGTTTGCTTTAAAAGCAAATATTTATTACTAAAAAGGATTTAAGTGGCTACGAAAAGATTCAGTACTTTAGTAATCGAATCGAGAGTTTAGATTTAAAGCATAAAAATGAAAAGTACCGGATGACAAAGGTGTAGATCAGTTAATCAGCAGTAGATATGGAAGAAAGGTTGGCGAAATAAAACAAACAAACGCAAAGGATAAGACATCTGTAATCACTACTTTAGAGAAAAAAACATACAAGGGATTCTCATTTTACTGAACACAAAAAACCAAATGAGGCCAAAACAAATCGAAGTAAGTAAATATTGCAAGATATGAAATCGAGAAGTTCAAGTTCATAGGAGGAGCGCGTAAACAAATCTAACATCTTTGTAGATGACGAATGAATGATAGCTTATTAATTTTGGTTTATTTCGAATCAGATATTGCATTATCAGCGGGCCAGTGTACCAAGAGGTAGAGCTGAAGCTCGAGTGTTGGGGTTGAAGTGCAGCATCTTCTCGAATACGGTTCGGTTAATGTCGTCCCTAATGCGAGTGAAGAACCCAAACTTTGTTGATCTGCGTTATTAGTCATTTACCTGTAGCTGAATTTGGGAATATGGTCGTGTTCGTGCTTGACGAATGCGTAAGTGGCTACATAGAACACCCACGATCCCAAGTAGCACATGACTAAGCAAGGCACAGCCTTTTGTAAACTTCTGATTTGCACTGGGTAAGTCTGCGAGAACATCGATCTACAAACAATTATTATAATTAAATGTTAATCACAATAAATAAGTCACTCAATTAATCAACTAATCAATCTATCTTCAAAATATAACAGAATTTCAATAATATAGCAAATGAATTTTCGATTTAATTCGGTTTTTCAGATTATGTAGTCAATTTTATGAACAAATATTGTTAAATTAAAATAAATTGAAAATGCTGAAGCTCATAAACTTTTTAATTTCAATATTTGTAGTTAAATTTAATAAATTTAGATATTTGCTGCAATCGAAGTAGACAGCTTAAAACATATATTTTAATATTAAATAAACTATGATAAAAGTAGGTATCAACGATGCGCGGTCACCTGAAACTGGAGCAACATTTTGCTTCAAATATTTTATTAACTTAGGCAACAATCGTTTTGGATCGATGACCATTACAGATAAGACGGACCTATATAGCGAGGCGGAAACCTTCTGCAAGCAAAATGGACTTTAACCTTATATCGCTGTGGTACTCTAAAATTAAATGTTTCAATAGGTGCTCAAAATGAAGGAAGAAATCACAGCCAAAGTAACCACTTCATCAAAACCCAGTCCCAAAACTAATCATTTAAGCAAGACAGCTAAATATATCAAACCATAAATAGATGAGGTCTAGACAGAAAACTCTGCACCGCAAGGAGTCAGTTAAGTGGTTGGGTCTTCGTCGGCAGTTGATCACAAACTGGCTTGTCGCCATTTCCAGTAAATGTTTCAAAGGCACGCCGAAATAGAGAGTAAAAAATAGATGACGAGGAAGGCTTCATTTGATAAAATTCCTTTTAAGCCGATCATAAACAATCTATCTCGAAAGATCGTGGACTTAAAGAGAAAATCTGTGCTTTTTGATAATTCTAAATCACCCAATTCCGCAATAAGCCAAGATAAAGTAAAAGTAAGCAAGCTCTCATAGAAAAAGACAGAAAAATCAAAGATTGGTCTGTTGAATAATCAGAAAAGAAAATGAACTGATTGTATTTTTGTGTAAATACTTGGATATTATAGACAAAATATATAATACTTTGTATAAATCTATGAACCTGAAGTACTCAATTTTGATCATATTATGTCTGAGCATTGCAAGCGCTCGATGGACTTAGCAGGACGCTGCCAAATGGTATGCAAAGTTTAACTGGTCGGCTGGTTTCAATTACGCACCCTCTTATGCTGCCAACTAAATTGAAATGTGGGAGTCCTTCAACGAAACTACTATTGATCGTGAGCTTTCTTGGGCCGCTCAAATGGGATTCTCTAAACTTCGAGTTTTCTTGCATCTTGCGCCTTTTACTCTAAATCAATCAACTTTCTTGGAGAACATCCAAAAGTTTTTGGCGATCTGCATAAAGTACAAACACCATATGATCCCCGTTCTCTTTGATGATTGTTGGAATCCGCAGTACCACAGTGGAAAGCAGCCCGAACCAGTACCAGGAGTCCACAATTCACAATGGGTTCAATGTCCGGGAACTGTTCCCGTCCAAGACTCAGTACTACAGAGCTATGTGACTACGATCCTTAATAGGTTTAAGAATTAAGAGACTATTGCCTTTTGGGATTTATACAACGAAGTTGGAAATTCTGGATACTTTTAAAAAAGTTTGCCTCTGCTTCGAAAAGTGTTTGGATGGGCTCGTGCCGTAAATCCTTCACAGCCATTGTCATCAGGTTTTTGGAATGACGACATAAAATTTGAAAACATTAACAATTATATCTTCACAGAGAGCGATATTATTACATTCCACGCTTATTGCGACACCAGTTGTACTTTGAATCATATAAATAAGATGGTCTCATTAAAGCGACCAGTCATCTGTACAGAATACATGGCGAGGCCTTTAAACTCGAAGTTTATCTCTCATCTTCCAATATTTAAAGAAAGGAAAGTATGGGCCATCAACTGGGGCTTCGTTTTTGGAAGAACTCAAACTTATTACCCCTGGTGGAGTAAACAAGGAGACCCTGTGCCTGATATCTGGTTCCATGATGTCGTTCATGCTAACGGGACTCCCTTTGACAAGGCCTAGACTGATTTTATCAAGCAAATTACAGCATGATTTTGATCAAATTGAATGTCGAAAATATAAAATATTAAAATCAGATGATGAGATCATCTATTTCCTTACCCTCATCGTTGTACTCCTCTTCGTCGTCATCCGAATCTGATATGTCATGAACAGAGGGAATTAATTCATAAAAGCTCTGCTCATCAAAGATTAATTAAAACTTGAGATTTCGCAGAAAGTTATCAGTGAGCGAGAAACGCTTATTACCCGGATAGTGATTATTGGGCGGCAGTAGTGGATCCAGCCCAATCCGTAATGAATTTTATACCATAGTTGGTATTATCCTAGTGAGTACTGGACAGTTAATTTCAAGACAAGGATTGAAGTTTATTTCTATCAGCCATGGTTTGAAGTCTTTGTCAATCATGAAATCAAACCCAAATATTTAAAAATTGCACTATCTTCTCGACTTATCGATTATATTGTAATTAGCCTTGACAACATCCAAGATTATCGACTTCATTTTCGGGATGATGTCTTTTTCAATACTATATCCCTTATTTGAAAAATTCAGGTCTAAGTATCTCTGAAACTCAGGATAAGAGAGCTTGTTTCCTGGCTCATACTTCTAATACTATTCATACTTTTTCTGAATTGCATCGTTAGTAAGGTGCATCTGCTAATTGGACAGATCTTCAATATCATATTTCTCGGAACTGGTTCGGATGTAACCCTCCTTATACCAGTAGGCCTTGAGAATTCCATTGACGCTCGTGATCATCATATAGTGCCTGATATCGAATTTGCGTCCATTGTATAGGAATGGCTTGTCAATGTAAGACTGTAGGATGTAGGTCTTTGTCTGTCCGTTTTCATGCTTTTCTTTTTTGCGCACTAAATCAATAACTCGATTAGTTTATGCTAACTTGATGCCATTGCCTCGATTTGAGTTTTCACCAGGCTTAACTATCCAGACCTTGTTTGGCTCACTTTCATAGTCTTTGAGGAATCTCTTAAACTCAGAATCATCGCAGCCCTTCACGTTGTAGGTTTTAGGTATGTAGTCAAATGGGTTTAACTTCAAATGATCTCGGTAGTAGTATAGCAAAGATTTGAACAAATTCTTTTTCGATCCAATACACGAGTTCCTAGGAATATGATTTGTAACCAAGTTACAAACATAGTTAGAATCAAAAGGGACATAGTAACCATCTTTGCAAATGAACTGCTCTACATGGTTGCTCTCTTAAGTTGATAAAATCTTTTTGTTTAGCTCAATAATTTCTTTCTCTTAAGAGTCTTTAGGTTATCTACGTTTAGAGCCTGTTTTGCAAACTCCGTCCATTAAAGCCTTAGCCAACAATTGTTTGTGATGTACTTTCTTTATTTTATTCTGTGTCCAATAGAAATTGATATCTTCTTATTAAGCATTATCAACTATTTCAAGCCAAAACCTTCTTTTGAGGAGACTTTTAATCAGAAGTGAATTGTTTCCCTTGCCGACGTACACCTTGTACTTCTTGATGTTCATAGTCTCTTATGAAAGCTGCAAACTAACATAAATTTTGTTCGAGTAGTTTACTTTGAATATGAAATCTAAAAATGACTTCAGTTTCTTTATATACAAACCATCTGAATCCGAGTTAAGGCTAAAGGCCATAAATTTTTGAGAGTTTGCTCTCCCTATGCTAACTTTTCGTCGACATGAACTTGCTGAGGCAGTTCGTGGATGCTGCAAATTAATTGGTTGAGCGAATATCAAAGACTGTCTTTTAGTTAAAGGCATCTCTGATATAGGCAGACTAAAGCATTGTACTCCTTGAATTTAATGAGATTGCGACTTCATTATTTTGTTATTTGCCCTAACCCCCGTAACATCAGGCCTGCATTTCCAATCAACTTATTTAATTTATTTCTTCCTTTCCTTTTCATCTTTGGACCTAGATATTTATGTTGACTTGATCATTCTATAGACTTATATTTTATCTTCAAAGCCGTTAAGTTGAGTGTAACCACCTTGAGCTTTGGGTTGCTATAAAATTTTACTGTAATTATTCTTTAGAGATACGAGTTAAGCCCGATTGGAGTTGATTACTTTTTTGTATTTATCAATTACACTGGTCATCATAGAGTGGATCTTGGTTTGATAGTTCTGGCTGGGATTGGCCTTTCTTTTTTTGGACAAAATCTCTAAACATTTTTCTGTGAACATTTGACTTTCTCGTTATTTTTGCGAAAACGGTCTCATCAAACACTGTTTAGGATTTACTATGCGCTAACGTAAATTGATGTAAGTATCTTGCTGCAGGTGCGAAATCGTGGGAGTTCGTGAATAAAGTACTCCCTCTTCATAATGTTTTATTGGTATTTTTTATATCTATCTCTGCGGCTTTTGTCTCTATGGTGAAGCCTTTAGCGTTATTTCTATTTTAAACTTGTCCATGCCAACCCGCAAGTATAATAATAAAATTATAGCCCATTGATCAGCATGTAATACTAACCTGTAATATTTATGACATTCTATCGATTTGCACAAATTTTAATGATTTTATAATGATATTATCGTTCATGGCCTATGAAATTCTGCTGCTATGCCTTTGTTTTCTTACACCAACCTTTTCTCAAACTTATACCGTCACTCAATAATTCCACACTAACTATTTCAGCGACAATGACATAACCGGAGCTGCTAACCCCTGGACAGTAGCAGGCGCTAATGTGCCTTCAAACCATTTCTTCACCGACTGCAATGGACAGAGATTATTAGGTGGGTACCAAGTCCTTACTGGAGATAACTCCAACCCAGGTTATCTTCAGAAGACTTGGAGTAACTTACCTCCGCACTTTACTGCCACCATTTCAATGAAAGCATTTAAAATTGACTCATGGAACTCGGACTCTCTGTTTGTTATGGTCGATGGCATCTCTCAACAGATAGTCACATGGGGACTCTTGACGGGAACTTCTAATATGTGCGGTGACCAAAATCCATTTATAAACACATACAATCCGCAGTATAATGAATTTACTCAATCAATTTCTGTGACTTTTACTCACAAAGCTTCATCATTAACTTTAAAGTTGATTTCTAGTCTGAAATCATGGACTGGTTCGTGGGGAATTCGTGAACTGAACATTTCTCTGACCAGGTGTCATTTAAGTTGTCTCACCTGCTCAAATGCAACGAACTGCGAAACCTGCGATACTGCTAATGGCCTCTCCCTGGTAGGTCAATTCTGCGAATGTTCAGGTACTACCAAGTTGATCCAAACAGACTGCCCTGTCACCCGTTGTGTGACCTGTATATCAACCCTCTGCCCCTCTGGATAGTAAAGTTACCCTAACTAAGTTTTAACCTGAACCCACTACTATGCGCTTCCTGCAGCCCAGCGTGTGCCACTTGCATTGGTCCGGGCAGCATTACCCCCGATTGCACATCATGTAATCCGCTCGGCTATATAAACCCGGGCGCTGCTAACTGCACCAAGTGTTTTGGATCATGTGCATCATGTACTGGTGTCTTACAAAATCAGTGCTTGAGTTGTGCGTATGGATCTTTCTTCAATGTCAATCAATGTCTGTCAGTTTGTCCCTCCACATTTTTTGGTAGTGAGTCCACGCGTACTTGTATCGCATGTAATTCCCCCTGCGCTACCTGTGATGGGAGCACGCTAAATCATTGCATCACTTGCGCTTCTGGATTTTATTTATATAAAACAACATGCTCTAATCCGTGCCCCTTGGCGCTATATGGCTATCTCGGAACATGCATGCCATCTTGTCCTCTTGGCACATACCCTGACACTACGACCATCCCTCTATGCTTAAACTGCCCTGCATTTTGTGAGACTTGTGATCAGACTGGCATCTGCATAACGTGTACCATGGGCGCATATTTCAGTCCTTATGATAAGCTATGCCACCAGCCATGCCCTGTATCTTACTATGGAGACCCTCAGACTTTAGTATGTGCTTTATGCGACGCATCGTGTCTGACTTGTCATGGTCCAACTCCTGATACTTGCGACTCATGCCCTCCTCTGACATACTTGGTGTATTCAACCTGCTATGCGACTTGTCCTCCCCACACATACTCTCTGACATGCCAGCTATGCGATAACTCTTGCCTAAACTGCACAGGTCCCTCTGCTAACAACTGCACTTCCTGTCCTAAGCTTCAAATGCTGCACTTGAATTACTCCACGTGTATGTCATCGTGTATGAAGGGAGACATCGCAGATAACTTAGCGCTGACATGCCTAAGTTGTCCACTGGGTCAGACTGGTTACTTCAAGGAGTGTGTGGGTTGCTACCCCACCTGCAAATCCTGTGAGGGTCTTGTCTATACTAGCTGCCTGTCATGTGATAGTTCTGCAGTACACCACCCCGATCTGATTTACAACTACGGCAGTCGCTTAGACTCCAATTCAATTTAATACGTATCACTGGCTTCCACTTGCATATATAAGAGCACCCACATCGTATACATGCCATCAGTTGTAAATTCATCACCTACTCTCTATGAAATCTTGCTTTTTGTAGTGTTGGTAAATGTTGGCCTGTGTCTCATAATTGAAGTGCTGTTTAAGTATAAGAGTAACTTGCTCATTACGCTATAAACTATGCAGATGCTGTCGTATCTGTATTACTTCAGTGCTCCCCTTAGTTAGTCTAATCAGATCAACATGCTGTTTCTGTACAACTCGCATTTTTCTGAGCTCCTTCGTATTTATTACATACTGCCTTCAGTGGACAGTTTAATGAGTGTGCCCCAGCACCCAGCTGCAGCTACTTTCGTTGCAAAAACTCTGGTGATGGGCAAGACCGGCATCTTTATAGTAGACACATTCTATTTACATATAATGATGCTGATGCTGGTGATTATCTTCGTGGTGCTGCGAGTTGCACGCAACAACTGCTCCCTCTACGGCAGAGTCAACCCGTACTTGCTCACTTACAGTTTTCGACTGCTCTTCATGGAACTACTGTTTTCGGCCATATTATTTTTCACGTACATCGAGCTCACTGAAACTATCATGCGCGTGTCTCTCGCTCTACTGGTGATCGATCTAGTCGCTGTTGCCGCTAGCTTCTTCTGGAAGGTGAGGACTGATCTATAACAGCAGCATGCTCACTATGCTCTCTTCTATTTTAGTTAACTAGGTCCGCGTAAAAATTAAGACCAGTACGAGGAATTGAGTGAAGCTCAAGAGAAACAGAGGAAATCAATATTGCCATCAATGGTGTACTACATGAGCAGGCTGCCAATGATCATTACAATAATCCTGTTCCACGATCAGCCCCTCACTCAGTCAATCTGTTTATTTATTTACAGTGTATTTTTGCTTGGAATCAATGCTGTGATCGAATACCGAAGAAGGATATACCGAGCGCTGACTTTGTTTACACAAGCAACTTTTGCAGTTTGTGCTGGACTCCTCATTATGATGTGCTGCCAACTTGATGTGGCTGTCTGGATTGACTACACTCTCATATTCACCTTCTCTATGCTGCTGCTGTGCACGTTGGGACAGCTGCTATCCAACTATGAGCTGTTCATCTCAATCTTCGATTATACTTTGGCACGGTTCTGCGGTCGAAAGCCCAACTGATCTTGATTGTCGCTCTGTCTATCACATATAATAATATATCATATGAAATTATATGCTTTCATACTGGTGCTCTGCTTCTGCATCTGGTAGTGTGGAGGCTCCTCCTTTTCCGAGTTCAAGACTGAAATGGAAGCAGTGGCATTGTCTATATCTAGTAAAATGGAGCAGTACTATGAATAGTGGTGTGTCAATGGCCAGGCAACATGCGAGACCTTATCGACAAACTCGTGCGTGGGGGTCGAGAAAACTACCTGCGATTACACTCTTCCATCACTCGCAATTTGTCTCTAAAGTGGATTCTTGAGCACCAATACCAGTAATATCAAATTCCCTCCCGACATCGACTATAGCAGCCTGAGCGATGAGTAAATCAAATATATATGCGCATCAGCCAAATTGTAATCAACATTCTACGAGAACCTGAAGCTGAATTAGAAGAACCAAGTGATTACTTCCATGTATTTTGGAAGCAACAGAGGCATCTTCAGATAATTTCCCGGCAATTATCATGGCAATTAAAAGAATTAGTGTGACGATTACGACCCACGCTATCGTCCTTGGTACACCATTGCGGCATCGGGAGCCAAGAATATCATCATTTTATTAGACAAATCTGGCTCTATGACTAAATAAGGCAAGCTTGAAGTGGCCAAAAGTGCAGTCTCAAGTGTTATAGATACCTTAAGTATTAGTGACAATGTCGCCATTATTCTTTTTGAAAACTAAACTGAAAATATAGGTTTGGCTAAGTTGTCTAAGGCCTCCTATGATTACAAATAAGAGCTTAAAAATTATATTAAAGACATTCAATCAAACAACGGGGAAACCAATTTCATGGCTGCTTTTAAAAAGGGGTTAGAAATGGTCATCGATGGAATCACAACAGGTTAAAGTGGATGTAGTCAAGCATAAACTGTGTTCCTTCTACTCACAGACGGTAATCCAACGCAGGATAATACAAGTGTTGATGTTCTAATTAACATGATCAGAAGCAATACAGGCAATGATTCTCAAATCAAAAGAGATATTATAATTTTCACGTATGCACTTGGGTCCAATGTTAACACGTAATACCTGAGAAAACTATCCTGCAGTTTCAAGGGCATGATCATTCTCGAGACGAATTTATAAAATGGAATAAAGTCAAATTCAGCATTCGTGACCAAACTCAGGGAATTTTACGTGTACTTGTCAGTGGGAGTGAAGTTTGAACGCCCTGTTTGGACTGAGCCCTACACCGACTACTACGGATATGGCAGGATGGTAACTGTATCGATGCCAGCATACTACATTGATACAACCACGAATCTGTCCAATCTTATTGGAGTAACAGGTGTTGATATTATGATGACATAATTTGACAAGTACGGTTACAGTGAGCAGGATATCATAATCCAGCTAATTGGAGAGGGCGCTTGTCAGAAAAACGAGCTAACTGATTGTCAGTTGGAGGCACTCAGAAGTGATAAGTTTCGCTGTAATATTACCAACTGCACAATCAGCCTGGGTAGTCAAGTAGCCTGTTTAAGTACTCCTAAGACTAACTAGATCTTCAAGAATGTTGATCTGTACAAAAATGATTACAAGTGCTGTGGTATAACAGTGAATAATTTTATCATCACTATGGTCTTTAGTATTATTGGTCTCATCGTCATTGTCATACTGTTTGCTCTTCGCAAAAAGATCTCGCGTAATTTTTGCGATAGAAGCTATAAGCACGTTCGAAAACATTCTGACTTTCATTAAGACAGTCAAAAAACCAGCTCTAACAATAGTGTGAAGAGAAAGATGTCAAAAAAAGGCGAGTCTAAATCATCGAGCGTGGACCAAAGTGCTAGTCGTATAAATTCAGCAGTAATCTGAAAAACAATAAAATTAGCAACAAAATTAAGTATGCATCATCACAAACTAATAAAATAGTGAAACTCTGCTAATTTTATTAATGTGTGAGTAGTCAGTTACATTTTTGGAGGTGCTACTTTACATTAATGATAATTATGAATACTTCTTAATTTTATCTAATCTTTGAGTCAGTTGCAAATAGTAGCTAAATTGATATGAAAATAAGGCAAGTTGATGTCTTAATAGTAGAATATCCATTTGTGACTATATAAATTGGATCATTAATAGCATGTAGACATTTAATTAGTTATTATCAAGCACATACAATAGATGGGCTGCGTCTCCTCAGAAGGCGACTTTGAGAAACCCCTCAGCGAAGATTTATAAAATCAAATGCAGGTGGTTGGTACTGATAAGAAAGAAAACTAAGTTGACAGATTTAATTCCAACAAACCTTAGGAGGGCTTTGTACATTATTTATTAATCTTAGGACGATTTTTTTACCAGCGCTGAGCAAACTGATGAGCAATTCATGGCAGTGAAGCCTTGGATAGGAGCTTTAGTAGCCCCAACCAACAGTAAGTTTTGTATTTATTGTAGAACCACAATTTGTAGCAGATGCTCCCAATAAAAAATTAACATTGAGTTTTGTGAACGGTTTCAAAGTTGAGGACTCGCGGCAGAACATGTTTTGGGGCAAGAATGCTGATGAGATCATTTATTGTGCTGCTGCCCTAGGCATTGTGATGAACTGCAATACTCTGAACCAGAGGTATATGGGCGCTGGACTCGCTTCTGAGGCTAAAGGGCACACTGATGATATCATGTCATTAGGTGTCTGCCCTAAAAGAAAACTCGTTGTTACAGGCTCACTCGGAGCCCGCCCTGACATCATTGTTTGGGATTCTGAAAATATGAACATACTTGCTCGCACTAAACTAGGCAGAAACACTAGAGCAGTTTCGTCAATCAGATTTTCCAAAGATGGGAAACTTTTCTTCTGCACTGACAAACACAATGACTCAAATGTTTATTGCTTCAGAGCAGATAATGCATAATTGGTCGGCCAGAATAAATGTGGATCTGACCCAGTGTTTGATGCAGAAGCTGGTGAAAATAATGTGTATGCTGTTGCTACGAAAAGAGGAGTTTACTTTTTCACATATAATGGAAGTGACCTAACACAGAATAGAGGCCTCTTTAATGGAAATCCGATGAACCCTCAAATCACAATAACTTTCAATGGGGACACAAAAACATTTTATTCAGGCACAAGCCAAGGAGACATTTATGAGTGGCAGGGCACTACTTGCATCAAAAGTGCAAAGGTCCATGAGGGATCAGTTAGAGGTTTGCAATGGTCAAATGGATATTTGTTGTCCTCAGGTAGCAAAGATAATTGCGTTAAAGTTTCTAAGGGATACTAAGTTGTCAAGTCTATTTAAATTAATGGATTTGCTGTTTCACTTGATTACTTCAATGGCAAATTTTTAATTGCAACTTCTCAAGGAAAGGTGCTTACAGTGGATGAGACCAAGAACTAAAAGAAAGAAATTATGCAAGGCCATTGTACTGGTTAAACATGGGGTCTTGCAATTGGTCCTCAAGGAACAATTTACACGACAGCTGATGACAACAAGATAATTTAGTATAATCCAAAAACTAAAAAGGTCGCAAATGTTGGAATCATTAACGAAAAAGCAGGCAAAAAGTACAGAATTGGCGGTGCTTCAACTTTGTCAGTATTGCCTCCTAATCAACAGGCTCGAGGAATTGCTGTTAGTAAGGCCGGACATGTTGCTATCGGCATAAATGATGGAACTCTTTCTGTTCGATCAGCAAAGGTAATTTTTTTGCAATTTAGAACTTAAATTAAGTTATCTTCTCGGCCAATGATGCAAAATAATGGATTTAAGTATTGAAGTATTCTCCCAAGTAGGACAAACTGGCTGTTGGATCACATGACAACAATATCTACATTTACACGATTAATGGAAACACTTATACAAGAACGGCTGTATGTTCAGCACATAAATCCTTTATTACTAATTTCGACTGGTCAACAGATGGCAGGTTCATTCACAGCAACTGCGGGGCCTATGACTATTTATTCCACGATGCGCAGACAGGGAAGCAGCTTCCCGGAGGAGCGACCCAGTTCAGGGACTAGCAGTGGGCCACTTACACTGTTAAACTAGGCTGGTGGGTCCAAGGCATCTTCCCTAGGGAGACGAGTGGTGATCATGTCAATGGTGTCGACAGAAATCACGGGAAAGACGTAATTGCTACCGGTGATGATTGGGGTTTCGTGAACTTGTACAGAAATCCTGCGCTGAAGGGCGCCAAGTGCCTAGCTTATAGAGCGCACTCCAGTCATGTGGTAAGAGTTCTGTTTGATGAAAAAGACTAATATGTTTACTCAGTCGGCGGATATGATAAGACACTCATGCAATGGAAGTATTCTTGATTCTGTATAAATTATTTAGTTTAACAATAAAATAATATCAGTTAGTATTGCATGAACAAACAAGAAGTCGGATTTAGTAAGAAAGTGGACCCGAGACCACTTACTCCTCCTTCGACTCCTCCGAAGCCTAAAAAACCAGCAGCAGCCAGCTCAAAGCATGCAAATAAACCAATTGAGACATAAATTGACAAATAAAACATAAAATTCAGTTTAAACAAATGATTTCTATGTGAGTAATATAAGGAAGTATCAAAATAAGATATTGTTACTAGATTTCTTTTAAATTTTATTTACTTTTATAAATGGGGAATGAAATCTGCTGCGAAGGTCTCAGACACAATGGGGACAAAATAATCATTGAGGCAAATTTTTAATAAAGTAGGTAGATCAAAATCATAAGCCTGATAACTCATCAATCATTTAACAGTACCCAATATCTGAATAAACCCAATAAGCTTTACAAAGATATAGTAAATCTCCAAAAACTTAGGACCTTTGTAATAAAAATTACCAACTTCTCTGCCTTTGAGGAAGTATGGGGATCAGATATACCAAGGCTAAGTTGATGGGGTAAGTCTAGTTTTAATTCAGCGCGGGAGACCCAATGGATTCGGACGAATGTCTTACAAAAATGGATCAATATTTGTAGGCTAATTCAAAGAAGGTCAAGCTTTGGGGGATGGCCATTACTTCTGGCCTGATGGCTCTTACTATAAAGGTCACATGGTTGGTAATAAAGCTAATGATACGCATGCTCTTTATGTGTCCAAGAAATTTACTTACGAAGGAACCGTGAAGGACAACTAGTTTCACGGTGAAGGATAGTAAAAAGGAGATAATTATTTTTATAAAGGCACGTTTTATAAAGGTAGAAAAGTTTAAGGGAAGCTTGTCTGGACTGAATTGCAAACTACAGCTTCAGAAAATAAAGAAGGCACTCCTATTATTATGAACTTCATCTATACAGGGACATTTAATGATAATGGAAATTTTGATGGCTATGGTGTCCTAGAAAACCCAGCAGGGAAATACAAAGGGGATTTTAAGGATGGTAAAAAAAATGGGTTTGGCGTATTTGAGAATAAAAATGCAATAAAATACGAGGGAGAGTACAAAAATGATGTCAAAGTTGGCAAGGGAAAGATAATATTAAAGTCCGGAAAGATAGCATATTGTGGCGACTTTGTCAATGGTCTACCCGAAGGATAAGGGTGGATATAAGATTAAGATGGAAAACCAGTTAACTTAAAATGGAAACAAGGAATTAGTAGCCAAATTATGAGCTAAAAAGAAGAAAAATAATGGAGAAACGAAAATAAATTATGATTTTATTGCATTTTGTCGCTATATCCAATAAAATATATTATAAATATAAATTTAATATTGATCTTAGTGAGAAAAGAATATTGAATAAATCATTAGACGATTTCCTTTTTGAAGATCTCGGCGAT
>APMI01002107.1_pt1 | contig 19631 bp, 19 predicted proteins | sample 667938 | NCBI WGS metagenome assembly APMI01 (sample SAMN01084076, study PRJNA167559) | wastewater metagenome | biome: Wastewater | place: Denmark: Ejby Moelle, Odense | collected 2011-11-28 | reverse complement strand
TCAAAATTTTTTGGGCAAAAAATGCTGAATTCGTTCATCCTGGTTAGAGCAAAAAGGTACAACTAAGGCAAAGGTGGTTCTATTATATTAACATACGGAACCAAACCGGAAGTATCTACCCGCTGCCAGGATGATAAAAAATGATGGAAGTATAAACTACTGCTGCTGCTGCACCATTTGCATATACCTCCTGTAAGAGTTGTCATCGCCGGGAACATTTTCCAACGTGGTTGCCACCAGCTTAGGTGTTAATACTGCCGCAACCTCATTTACCACCTGCCCATCTTCATGCGAAACAGACACGCCTACTTCGAGCGTTTGTTTGGCTGTACCCTTGTAGGTTCCCCTAACAGGTGATACATCGCTGAAATTCCGGCCAACTGCCAGTCTTACATGCAAATCGTTCACTACACAATTATTGGTAGGATCAAGCCCCAGCCAGCCGTAAAAAGGAATGTATGCTTCTACCCACGCATGGGTAGCGCCTTCGCCGCGGAGTGTATGATCATGCGGACAAACATAACCGCTTACATAACGTGCAGGGATGCACAATAAGCGGAGCATTGACAAAAGGATATGTGCAAAATCCTGGCACACGCCTGCTTTCAATTGCCATATTTCATCCAGTGTAGTAGATACGCTTGTGATGCCTTTGATGTACTGGAAATTCTGGTACACGTATGCATTCAATTGCTGTACTGCGGTAAACACAGATACTGTTTTATAAAACCCGGCCTCCGCCACTTCTTTCAATTCCGGCAGGGCCTGGAAGCTTTCCTGTTTTAAAAAGTCGATATAGGGAACCATGAATTTTATTTCCTGCAGGTTATCCCATTGCTGGTCTGTAGGCGTATCATCCACCGGCAGTGGCCGGGATGTAGTAATAACTGAAATGGTTGAGTCGATCCTCAGCTCCATGTGAGCAGCAGATTTCATAAAAGAACCTACCTCATTGCCGTAGTAATCTTTGTACACTTCCACTACCGGCTCCCCGGTAATGGTGATGCGCTGGCTTTGCAGGGCCTGGTACAAATCTTTCAGCGGGTACAGCATCACCTGGTTAGCGCTGTCCCGTACGGGTTCAGGATAAGTATATTTTGTAACATGGTGTATAACGAATCGGGGCATAATAATTAGATCAACCTGGTGGTTATTTTTTAAGAATGTGCAAAATATTTTTGGCTCAGGGCATCCCCTATCTCATACAAATGATTTTTTGTTTCCTGCAGGAAACGATGCAGTCCAGCTGCTCCGATAGAATCGACCGTTGAATACTGAACATTGCTTTTAAGCCTGCCTATTTTAAAAGTGATATCCCCAAAGGCGGCAGCATTGCCATCATTTTTCAAGCGTTCAAAATAGCGAAGCAGCCGGTTAACAGAGTAGATGACCGACCTCGGAAATTGTTCGTTCAGCACCACCTGTTCCACCACTTTTTTTGCTTCAAAACCACTGCGGTAAGTTTTTAAATACAATTCGTAACCCGATATCGACATCAGCAAGTATTTCCAGTAAGTGGTGTCGGCAATTTTATCAAGTTCATAATTAAGGTTGCTGAATTTAATATCCAATATATCGGCACTCTGGATGGCTCTTTCGAGGTACTTGCCGATATTGATGAATGCATTGCCTTCGCCTCTTGCCATGGTAACATCGGTGGTTCCAAAATACAGGAGCCCGTATTTTAACAGGTTATCCAGCACCGTTACCGGGTCATCTTTCTGCAGCCATTCCTCGAGCCTTGGGTCCCGGATATTGTGATAGAAATCGTTGAGGCATTGCCACATTTCTTTGGTAATATGATCCTGCACACTTCTGCCATTTTCTCTTGCCATGGTAACAATGTTCAATACCGAATTGGGATTGTCTTTCCCGATCACCATAAACTGCAACACATCCCTGGTATTGTATTGCATGGCAACGGCATCTTCCTTTTTTAAAAAGGTAAATATCTTAAGGACCGGCAACCACGAAAAATCCTGTGCATCATCCTGCGATGAGGCATAGTTGATCTTCAGCATCCTTAAAATGCCATCGGTGCGTTCCATGTACCGGCTCATCCAGTATAAACTATCGGCTACTCTGCTAAGCATAAACAATCCGGCCTCCCCATCCTCCAAAGGAGGGATTTAAGAAGGCTCCTTACATTTTATGGTGAATAATATTTTCAATCTTTGTATCTGTCACTAATTAATAGTTTAAAATATTCGACTCTTTTAAGCCCCTTAATCGGAGGGGTTGGGAGAGGCCAGCACCCATGTGTCTTTACTTCCGCCACCCTGTGATGAGTTTACTACCAGCGAGCCTTCCCTTAATGCGACCCTTGTTAACCCCCCGGGCACAATCTCAATTCCGCTGGGCCCACACAGTGCATAGGGGCGAAGATCAACCCTTCTTGGCTGGAGTTTTCCATCCATGTAACATGGTACGGATGATAAACTGATGATGGGCTGGGCGATAAAATTCCTGGGCGCTTTCATAACTTCTGCCTTGTACTCTTCAATTTCTTTTTCGCCGGCTGCACTTCCCATCAGCATGCCATATCCGCCGCTCTCATTGGTTTTTTTGATCACCATATTATTGATGTTCTTAAACACGTGTTCCCTTTCTTCGTTCTTACCCAACTGGTAGGTAGGCACATTTTTAAGAATGGGTTCTTCATTCAAATAATAACGGATCATAGCAGGCACAAAAGAGTAAATGGCTTTGTCGTCGGCTACACCGTTGCCCGTGGCATTAACGATGGCAACATTGCCTTTACGGTAGGCGCTCATGATACCAGCCACACCGAGCATACTGCCAGGGTTAAATACCAGCGGATCTAAAAATTCGTCGTCTACACGCCTGTAGATCACGTCTACCCGTTGTAATCCGGCAGTGGTTTTCATGTACACTTTATGATTGTCTACTACCAGGTCACTTCCTTCCACCAATTCTACGCCCATTAACCTTGCCAGCGTAGTATGTTCAAAGTAGGCTGAATTATAAATGCCCGGTGTAAGCAATACGATGGTGGGATTGGGGATTTGCCTTGGGGACAGGGACAGCAGGTTTTTATGCAGCAGGGTTGGATATTCCATTACACTGCGAACATTGTTGCCTGGCAGCAGATCGGGAAAGATCCGCTTGGTGATCTCCCTGTTCTCGAGCATATAACTAACGCCGCTGGGTGTACGCAGGTTATCTTCTAAAATATAAAATGAACCATCGTTGTTCCGGATTAGATCAATGCCGGAAATATGCACATAGATATCGTAGGGAACGGGGAAGTTATGCATCTCCCTTAGGTAGTGAGGGCAGCTATAGATCATTTCCGCAGGCACCACGGCGTCTTTTACAATAAACTGGTTGTGGTAAATATCTTTCAGAAAAAGATTAAGCGCTTTTAACCGCTGCTTGATGCCTCTTTCAATGTAATCCCATTCTGCGGCGGTGATAATGCGTGGAATAATGTCGAAGGGAAATATCTTTTCAATGCCTTCTCCGCTGCTGTATACGGTGAAGGTGATACCCTGGCTCATGAAAAGACGTTTGGCCAGTTCTTCCTTTTTATTAAGTTCTTCGATAGAAAGCTGGTTTAAGAACTGCATCACTTTGCTGTATTGTTCCCTAACAGCAGCAGTATCTACCATTTCATCCCAAACAGCATTGGGCACTAAGTATGATTGCAGCAAATCTCCCTTAAGCATGGTTATCAGTTTTGGAAATGAAAATGGAAGGCAATCGTATAATACTCAGATAACCAAATATAGGAAAATGAAATGTAAAATAGCCGTAACCTGTTTAATTTGATGCGGAAGCGGCGGCGGCATTGTTTTGCAGCCAAAACAGATGATTGGCAACAGCCCTTATTTGCACAAAAGTATAGGCATCATCCAGCAGGGTTTTAATTTCACTGTGTGATTTTTCCGGTGACGCATTGATATACTGTGTAATTATTTTGACTGCTGCTGCATCTGCAAAAGCATCCACTTTTACTTCGCCCGTTTTTATTAAACCCGCAAGATGGCCTTCGATAGTGCCTGCTGTAAGTTTTCTTTCAGCAGCGATCTCCGAAATGGTTTTACCCTCCTGCAGCAGCAGTAAACTGGCCATGGCAGATGGGATCTTGTCTGTCTTTTTTGCTGCAGGTTGTTTGCGTGGCTTTTTGGAAGTTTCAGCTTTTAATTCAATGTTTGTTTCAAGATTATGTAAGTCACAATAAGCTTTCACCATGGTCAATATCTCCTCTCCAAATTTATCCGCCTTTGCTTTACCAAAGCCACTCAATTGCTGCAGGTGCTCAAGGGTTAGAGGGAGATAGTTGGTGATTTCTTTGAGGCTATTGTTGTTTGCCACAAAATAGATCGGCAGATCCTGTTCATTACAAATCCTGTCCCGCCATGCTTTGAGCGTAAAAAACAATTCCGCATTGGGGATATCTGAGGCAATAGCGTGTTTTTTGCTGGCTGCATAACTGCTAAGGTTCATCCGGGGAACAGCAAGGTTAAGCTTATGTTTCAGGTAATCCGTAACTGAAAAGCTGGCTGCGCAATATTGCAGGTAGTATATGTTTTTAACAAGTGCCGTCATCGTTTCCAGCAATACCTCATCAATTGCTGAAGCTGTTTCTTTGTGTTCTGTAACCAGGGGATGCTGCTGCAGTTGCTGTTTCAGGTTTTGCAAACGGGGTAAAAAATAGCCGCAGGCATCCTGTATCCTTTTTTGCAGTGGACTGTTCTGCTCAATCACCGGCACCTGCTGCAGGAAGCCGGGAACCTGTCCAATGAATTTTTCGGCAAATGATTTTTCCTTCATCACCCGGGCCTGCAACTCCTGTATCCAATCCGCCGCATCTTCGTTTAATTTTTCACTGTTCTTTTCTATCACAGAGCGCAACCAGTTGAGCGATGCTTGCAACTCTTCCATCAAAAAAATTTCACTTAGTAATTGCAGAGTAAATACTTGTCTTGCACCCTCAAAGCGCCCGGCCAAAGACCCCTTTGGCACCAGTTGCGAATGTGCGGCTACTACCTGCACATTGCTGTAAATGGCTGTTGGCGGAATTTTCGAGAGCAGCACAATGCCATTAAGACTGGTACAACGGCTCAACGCTACATATACCTGGCCACTGCTGAAAGCCGAGGCGGCATCAATCATTACCTTATCAAAAGTTAGTCCCTGGCTTTTATGAATGGTAATGGCCCATGCCAGGCGCAAGGGATATTGCAAGAATCTACCCAATATGTGCTGTTCTAATTTATCATCGGTTTTGTTCAGGGTGTACCGCACATTTTCCCAGGCATCCATGCGTACTTCAATCTCATCCCCATCACAGTTCACCACTATTTTATCTTTTTCCAATGATGCTACTACACCTATCTTGCCATTAAAGTAGCGCTTGCCTGTGATGTCATTTTTTATGAACATCACCTGTGTGCCTTCTTTCAGCACCAATGCCGCATCTGCAGGGTAAGTATTTTCAGGAAACTCCCCTTCCACCGTTGCTTTGTAAGTATATGAGGGCGTATGCAGGCGTTGCAACCTGGCCTGGTTGATATTATCTGCCTGGTTATTGTGCGATGTTAGCGTAATGAATTTTTCATCCGTGCCTGGCTGAAATGCCGGGATGAAGCGCTGGTTAAGTTCTTCAAAATCATCCTGGTCCATCTGGTTATTACGCACCTTATTGAGCAATGAAACAAAACTCTGTTCTTTTTGACGATAGATGGTGGTAAGTTCGATCAGCAGCGGTATTTGTTCTTTTATCGCTTTACTGTCGAAAAAAAAGGGAGAATCGTAGTATTCATTCAGCATTCTCCATTCATCATTTTTAGCAACGGGTGGTAGCTGAAACAGGTCGCCAATGAACAGCAGTTGAAGTCCGCCAAATGCCGCCTCCCGGTTCCTGCGTACACTTTTTAGTATAGTGTCGATGGCATCGAGTACATCGCACCGCACCATGCTGATCTCATCTATTACCAGCAGTTCAATTTTGCGAAGGAGGTTCAGTCGCTGTTTGTTATAACGAATTCCCTGCAGCAGGTGTTGCCGGTTACCTTCCGTTGGAAAAAAAGGATGAAGTGGCAATTGAAACAAACTGTGCAGGGTAACACCTCCGGCGTTGATAGCGGCCACACCTGTTGGCGCAGCCACCACCATATTTTTAGAACAATTGTCTCTCAGGTATTTTAAAAAAGTCGTTTTCCCTGTACCAGCTTTACCCGTTAGGAAAATACTTTCCTGAGTTTCGGTAATAAAGCGGTAAGCCAGGTCAAATATTTCGTTCCGTTCTACAGTTGCCATAAATTTATTTTGCCACGAATTACACGAATGAACACGAATAAAGTTTAATAAACCAGTCGTTTATAATCCAGGGAAGTTTTGCCAAAGTTAATGATTAGGGCTAGCCTTAGTCCTGACACTTTCAGATAATTCAATGTTTGAGCGATCATATCATCGGTAATGCCATCTTTATGAGCCCTCACTTCTACAATGATCGTATCATGGTCTGCAAAAAATTTATGTTTAAGGATTTTGCCTTTGTACCGGGCTGTAGGTGCATCTTCCCGGCGGTAGTTGATATTGCGCTGTAAAAACTCAATTTCCATGGCATCTTTATATACCACTTCTAAAAATCCATAGCCAAGCGTGTTATACACTTCCATGCAAACGCCAATGATCTGATATGCTTCTGATTTATAAATAACCTGCTCCATAGAATTTATTTACTGATCAGGTAAAGGCCACGAATTACACGAATTCACACAAAAATATTTGTGACGACCCATGCAATTCGTGGCAGTAAAATCAGGCCCTTTCTTTTTCACCAATCAGCAGCAATTCATTGGCAACTATTTCTGTGATGTATCGTTGAATACCATCTTTATCGTTGTAAGTACGGTTCACCAATTTTCCTTCAATGGCGATCTCTTTTCCTTTGGTGAGGTATTTTTCTGCCAGCTCAGCGATCTTTCCCCAGGCAACCACAATGTGCCAGGTAGTTTCCGTTTCTTTTCTTCCGGCACGGTCACGATAGGTTTCATTGGTGGCCATGCTAAACCTTGCCATCTTTTTACCACCATCCAGGGTTCTTACTTCGGGCGCATTGCCTAAATTTCCAATCAGTTGAACTTTGTTTCTTAATGCATACATCTTCTTAAATTTTTATGATTTTTAATTTGTTATCTCAATCAACCGGCGACGTCATTTCCGTTTGACGACACAAAGATGCCGGCACCCAAAAATCAAAGCCAGCTTTTATTCGTTTACTTCCGAAACTAAACGTGTAAAAGCGTTTGCACACGAATAAATTTTGTATCTTAAATCTCTAAAACAACCACCATGACTGAATTTGAATCCATTCAAACAAAAGCCTGTTTGTCGTGTGGCAAGGCATTAAAAGGAAGGATCGATAAAAAGTTCTGTGATGATTATTGCCGCAATAATTTCAACAACCAGCAAAAATCAAAAAGCAGCCACAGTACCTATGTACGCAACATCAACAACACATTGCTTAAAAACAGGAAGATCTTAGAAAGCATTTTACCACTTACAGAAGAAACGGCAAAAGCGAGCAAAGACAAATTGCAGCGACTTACTTTTAATTTCAAATACATCACCCATACGTATACCACAAAAACGGGAAAGACCTATTTTTACTGCTACGACTATGGCTACCTGCCGCTCGAACACGACTGGTATCTGATTGTAAAAAGAAAAGAAGACTAATGGAAGAAATACCGCAACCCAATTCCGAAATGCTGCTGGATATTGTAAAAATGAAAATGCCTTTTGGAAAATACAAAGACACACTACTCTGTAACCTGCCTGTTTCTTATTTGGAATGGTTTGCCCGAAAAGGATTTCCGCAGGGCAAACTGGGAATGCTGTTACAAACTGTTTACGAGATCAGGCTAAACGGGTTGGGATATTTATTGGAGCCATTAAAAAAAAGATAGCATATTGACCGGGGCTTTCTTCATTTTACCCAGGGCATCTGCAGTGGCCGCTTTTCATTACAACTCCGGCACAAAGCCTGTGCACAAACCTTCACCGTGGTTTTCATTGCAATCGGCCAGCCCGTCAGCGGCATATCTTTATTAAGTCATCACCAGCAAATACCGTAGTCTTCACCATGATTGCTGCTGCCGCCCCAAAAGCTGTTGTGCTGCCAGTCGAAGTAAATGGCGTTGATGGGACCGCTGGTTCGGTCATCAAACGTTAGCGTGTACCCCATTTGCCGTAATTCCTTTCTAATCCATTCCGGGGTATTGTTTTGCAATAATAAATTCCCTGGTCTTGGTTGCCTGTCTGCTGTTGCTGTACCGCCAAGCGATAGCCACAATTGGTTGGTATTAATATTCGCTGCCTCGGTTGCTTCCTGTACTGTCATTCCAAATTCAACTATATTCAAAAAGAACTGCAACAGGTTCTGATCTTGTGTATCGCCGCCCTGCACCGCAAATGATAAAAATGGCTTGCCCTGCTTCAAGGCAAGGGTAGGCGTTAACGTTACCCTTGGGCGTTTACCAGGTTCAATTACATTAAAAGGGTTGAGTGTTGAATCGAGTACAAAACTCTGCAGGCGCTGGCTCATTCCAATTCCCGTGTTGCCGGCAATGCAGGCCGGCACCCAGCCGCCGGATGGAGTGATGGACACAACCCATCCTTCTTCATCTGCTGCTTCTACAGAAGTAGTTCCGGCCCATAATCTTTCCATGTAAGCGCTGTCCAGCGCCCTGTTTGCCGGGGAAGTATTGAATGCCTGGTTATTCCGGGAGTCGTGCGCCGGTACAAACCCTGGTTTGGTATTTTTTTCCCCTTCAAAAGAAAAACCTCTTTGTTTTAAAATGCTGAGATACGGATTTGTTCTTCCTTCAAATGGATAGGGATCCCCCGGGCCAATTGCAGGATTATTCCTGTCATACATAACGAGCTTTGACCTTTGTTTTGCATATTCTTTACTCAACAAACCCTGCATCGGCTCTGCCGGTGCAAAGGCCGGATCACCATAATAAAAATCCCTGTCTGCAAAAGCCAGGTTCATGGTTTGGTACAGGGTATGGATATAGCGGGTACTGTTGTACCCCATTGTTTTCAGATCAAAATTTTCGAGAATGTTCAGGCTTTGCAATAAAGCAGGCCCCTGTGTCCATTGCTGCAGTTTATACACTTCCACGCCTTTGTAGTTAATATGCAGGGGTTCTTCCTCAATGGGTTTCCAGTTGGTTAAGTCCTGCAGCGTGATCAATCCACCCTGTTCCCTGCAGCCTCTTACAAATTCTTCTGCCACATCTCCTTTATAAAAACGGTCATACGCCGCCATGATCGCCTCCTTCCTGCTCTTACCTTTTTTTAAGGCCTGCTGTTCTGCTGCTACTAATTTTTCCAGGGTTTCCAGTAATTGTTGCTGCACAAAAATCTCTCCTGCTTCCGGCGCTTCTCTTTTTTCTCCGGCATGTGGCAGGAAAATCTTTTTACTATATGGCCATTCTTTAATCCGTTGTTTTTGTCTTTCGATGCTGTTGGCTGTTTGTGCTTCTATAGGATAGCCTGCTGCCAATTGCATGGCCGGTGACAATACTTCTTTTAAACTTAGTTTGCCATAATTGGCCAGCATTAAACACAGTCCGCCAAATGTACTCGGCGTTACTGCGGCCAATGGGCCGTACTCGGGAGGGAAATCATATCCCCTGCTTTTAAAAAAATCAACCGTAGCTCCTGTTGGTGCTACTCCCAATGCATTAATACCAATCACCTTTTTAGTATTGGGATTATAGATCAAGGCCTGCGTTTCGCCTCCCCAGCTCAATACATCCCACATGGTACAGGTTGCGGCCAGCATGGCGCAGGCTGCATCCACTGCATTACCGCCTTTTTGAAAGATCATCGCACCGGCAGTTGCCGCCAGCGGCTTTCCCGTAATGGCCATCCAGTGTTTTCCATGCAGCGGCGGCTTTTGCGTTTGCTGCGAAAAAGATGGCGTTGATATCAGCAGGAGAAGAATGACTCGTTTCATGATGAATGCGATTTGAATGTTGAAGTTACCTGAATAATTACATGTTTTGCTTTACATTCAACCTGGCATTCATTTTCTATACTATCCATCATGAAGTTTGTTACAATAGCAGATATGCACGGGAAACACGGGCGCCTTCAATTGCCCGCTGGCGATGTATTAATTCATGCCGGGGATGTTTCAATGAAGGGCGGGACTGTTGAGATTGTAAACTTGGGGACAAGGATATTTTAATAACCCATGGCCCTGTATTTAAAATATTAGACAGGACAATAAACGGAGAACATGCAGGTTGTAACGACCTTCTTAATAAAATAATGGAGCTGCGACTTCGTGTTGATACCTGCGGGCATATACACGAAGCGTACGGCAGGGTTGAAAAAAACGGGACTTTATTTATCAATACCAGCGTGTTGAATGAGCGATATGAATTAGTAAACATACCCATCATTTATGAAATCTAAACAGCACTTCTATAACTTTCCTGTGTTTGGCATTGCAGATCAAACAATTTTAAGGCAAGGTCACGAATTACAAACCAAACGCATGGACGGCGCCTGCAATGTAATTCGTGACAGTAATGTTTATGCTTTTTCTTTACTACCCATCAGGAGGAGTTCATTCACTTCAATTTCAGTGATCGATTTTTTTTGACCTTCTTTGTCGTCATAGCTTCTTGTGATCAACTTTCCTTCAATCACCACTTCTTTTCCCTTTGTTAAATATTTCTCTGCCAGCTCCGCCAGCTTGCCCCAGGCTACAAGGTTGTGCCACTGGGTTTCAGTAACTTTTTCACCCTTTGCATTGCGGTAATTTTCATTGGTGGCCACCCGGAAACGTGCCATCTTTTTTCCTTCCTTCAACGTTTTTATTTCAGGAGCAGCACCGAGGTTGCCAATCAACTGAACCTTGTTTCTTAATGCATTCATGATACTACATTTTGAGGTTTGAAGTTTTAATATCAACTCAAAAATATAAGCACAGTTCATTTTATACAATGGTAAAAACAACCATTTTCAGGGGATTTTTCTTTTAACTGATAGAGAAGCGATGTTCCAGGGAGAAACATTCCGGCATTGAACGAAAATAGTTTTTAGGCAAACTTTTACTGTCGAATTGTATAAGCCCGGCAAGCAAGTGGAGATTACATTTTGAAAAAAAATCTTAAAATATCAAGCTGGTAGCATAATATAAAACATGAAAGATGATCAGTTTTGTTATTTAAAGAACGTGTTAGTACAGCTTTGTTATAATACTCAACGGCCTTTCGTCAAGGCAGCTTATACTCAATATTTTTATTGGCGGTAGCTCTTTTACGCAACAGTGATTATTTCATCTAATGATCCACTCCAGGAAAGAAGATTATAGGTTACGCCACTCTCCAAATCAACATCATCCAATTTCCTGGCAAGGGTTGTTTCAATCCACTCACCGTCTTTCATTCCAATTATCCAAATCAGTTTGTCTTCAAATATTTCTTTAAGCAAGCTTGTAAGTTCTTTGCTATCATTAACAGAGTAAGACGAATAGGGAAGATAATTTCTTAGCCAAATATCATTATCCTCTGTTGTCTGAATAACAATTCCTCCAAGACTTCCTATTCCAGATGACGGGACTTCTAATTCAAGAAATTCGGTAGCCTGATTTGCTTTCCCCGCAAAATCAGGAAAGAGCTCAACTAATTCTTTAAATAGCGAAGTTGAAAATTGATTCATCGAATTGATCTGAAGAGTAGAAGAGCGTTAGCATGGTGAAGGCTCTTAAAATTACCGCCAACAGTAACAAAGCCAAAATCAATCAACCTACCAGCTGGCCTTTTAAAAACTTATTCCAGTCATCCAGCATTTTTCCTTTGAGTACACGGGGAAATTTATGCTGACCGCCTATTTTACCTTTGCTTTTCATAAAATCTAAAAATATCTTTTCGGGCAGCACTGTTACAAACACTTCTTTTAAGGCATGCCGGCGTTCCACTTCATAATCATCATTTAACTCTTTCAGTTTGGCATCAATATGCTGTGCCAGTTGCTTTTCATCAGCAATGTCATCTGTTGCCACATACCAGTGATGAGCAAAGAAATTATTATAGGGTACCCCGGCCACGGTAAATTCGGGTATGCAGATGTTAAGATCTTCACTCGCTATTTCGATGGCCTTATTCATATTGTCCACACTCAAATGCTCACCCACCAGGCTTAAAAAATGTTTGGTTCGTCCCGTAATAATGATCTCGCTTTTTTCCTTGTCTACCAGTTTCACCGTATCACCAATAGCATAGCGCCAGGCGCCTGCATTGGTGCTGATGAGCACTGCATAGTCTTTTTGCTCTTCAATTTCATGCAGCATCAATGCTTCCGGGTTATCTACCATATTGCCTTCGCTGTCGAAATTATTGTCATCGAACGGTACAAATTCAAAAAAGATATTGTTGTTAAGCGCCAGGTGCATACCCGTAGCGCCCTGCCTGTTTTGATAGGCCAAAAATCCTTCACTGGCCAGGTAGGTTTCAATATAGGTGATGGGTTTACCCAGCAATCTTTCAAACCCCTTTTTATACGGTTCCATGGCCACGCCACCGTGTACATAAAATGCCAGGTGCGGCCATATATCGTGAATGTTATTGAGCTTGTAGCGTTCAATGATCTTTTCCATGCACAATTGCAACCAGGCAGGTACACCTACTATAAAGCCAATATCCCAGTTGGGTGCATTGTCCACGATCTCCTCCAGCTTCTTTGCCCAGTCTTTTTCTTTGGCGATCTTTTTACCGGGCTTGTACAGTCCCTGGAACCAGAAAGGAATATTCTTCTGCTGAATACCACTCAGGTCGCCGGCATAATACGTTGGTCCTTTCTGCAATTGTGTGCTTCCGCCCAGCATCAGCCAGCCCTTTCCCACTGCCCTTTTGGGCACATCTTCATATTTTGCCAGGCTGATCAGTTGTTTGATGCTGGTGATGGTATTGCTGCGGATCAGTTCTTTTGTAATGGGAATATACTTGCTGGTAGCATCACTGGTACCACTGCTGAGTGCAAAGTATTTTATCTTGCCCGGCCAGCATACATCCGGCACGCCATCTTTGGCCTTGTGCCACCAGGCTGTAAAAATCTTATTGTAATTATAAGTGGGGACCAATTGCTGGAATTTTTTGCCGGGATGCCTGCTGAGTAACACTTCATCAAACTTAAACGTTTGCCCGAATTCTGTAAACCTGGCCTTGCGAAGTAATTTTTTCAGCACCCTCAATTGCTGGCGACGTGGATCGTTTACCGGCAGCCGGAGTGCTGCTGCTATCGCTTTGGGAAGTTTTAAATCTATAATCGACATCAACTTTTTATTATTGGCACTGCAAAAATACAATATGGCGCCGGCTTTTGCTGCCCCGGTTTAAGATAGTAGCATTGGGCTTGCTCCGGTGAATGAGCATTACAAATATAACCACAGTTTGCAAGGCCCTGTAAAAAAAGTCAACAAACAGCTTATAAGTCATATGCTCAGCAGCTGCCATATAAGTACCTGCAACGATTTACGCAGGCAGGTATTGGCAAATGACCTTTTTGCAGTAGGTTTGCGGCCTAAATAAATATTGCAATATGAAGAAAATTTTCGTTTCCATTATCCTTTGTGCCAGCCTGCTGAAGGCCAGTGCCGATGAAGGAATGTGGCTGCCAATGCTGCTGGGCCAGCAGGTGTATACAGACATGGTGAAAAAAGGCTTGAAACTTACCAAAGAACAATTGTACTCCATCAACAAATCGTCGTTAAAAGATGCCATCATCATTTTTGGCGGCGGCTGCACGGGTGAGATCGTAAGCAGCGAAGGGTTGATATTCACCAACCACCACTGCGGTTATGATGCCATTGCATCTTCCAGCACCGTAGAGCACAATTATTTAAGAGATGGTTTTTATGCCCTGAGCAAAGACCAGGAAATACAAAGTAAACTCACTGTTCAGTTCCTTGACAGGATCGTGGACGTAACAAAAGAAGTAGAAGATGCGGTAAAAGGTTTATCCTGGGCAGACAGGGTGCAGAAGATGCCGGACGTATTTAAAGCCATTACCGATAAAGTAGCAGACAAAGACAATGGTCTTACCGGGCGTGTGTACAGCATGTTCAAAGGCAATCAATACCTGATGTACGTGTACAAAACCTACAATGACATAAGATTGGTAGGCGCACCACCGGAAAGCGTTGGAAAATTTGGCGGCGATACCGATAACTGGGAATGGCCACGCCACACCGGTGATTTTTCTGTGTTCAGGGTGTACATGAGCAAGGATGGCAAGCCAGCAGAATACAGTGCCGACAACGTGCCATTGAAACCAAAATATTTTTTACCGGTGAGCATTAAAGGGATCAAAGACAATGATTATGCAATGATCTATGGTTACCCCGGAAGAACCAACCGCTACGAAACCAGTTATGGTGTTAAATTGAAAAATGAAATCGAAAATCCTTCCCTGGTTAAGCTGAGAGATGTACGTTTAAAGCTTATGCACGAGCAAATGATCAAAGACCCGGCGGTAAAACTAAAGCTGGCCAGCAACTACGCCAGTGTTGCCAACTACTGGAAATTTTTTGACGGCGAAACAAAGCAGTTGGTGAAATTTCATACTTACGAACAAAAACAGGCTTATGAAAACAAATTTGCCGAATGGGCAAAAGGAAAAGCGGCCTACGAAAACCTGTTTACCGAATACGCAAAGAACTATGATACCTGGACGCCATACAGCAAAGAGCGCCAGTATTACAACGAAGGCATCATTGGATCACCATTAACTGCCTTTGCTGCATCGCTGGTAAAGCTGGAAGCTGACATGGTAAAAACAGGCACCTCTTCTGCCGATATTAAAAAATCTGTGGACGCCGCTACTGCAGCAAGAAAAAAATATTTAGAGGCTGCCGACCTTACAAGTGATGAAAAAATAACGGCTGCGGTTGCCCAGCTTTTCTACAACGACATAGATAAAAGTCAGCATCCGATTGGCTTTTATGAAGGCATTAAAAATGCGTATGGTGACCTGAAAGAAGATGGCACTTTCAAAAAATGGGCGAAAGATGTTTTTGATAAAACAATGATACTTGATGATGCCAAATGGAATGCTTTTGTAGCAAACCCCGATGCAACTGTATTGCAGGCAGACCCGGCATTTGCATACGCCGCAGCATTCTCCAAAAATTACAATACCAAGTATGCGCCGCTTTACAAAGCTTTTATGGATAAGAATGCCGAACTCGGAAGAGCCTATCTTAAAGGTGTAATGGAAATGAACCCGGCAGCAGCGTCTAAAATGTATCCAGATGCCAACTTTAGCATGAGGGTGAGTTACGGCAATGTAAAAAGCTACAAGCCACGTGACGCTGTTAGCTACGATTATGTTTGCACAGGCAAGGGCATTTTGGAAAAATATGTAGCAGGTGATTATGAGTTTGACCTTCCTGCAAAGCAGGTTGAACTGATGAAGAAAAAAGATTACGGCCAGTACATTGATAAAGGAAGGAACGACCTGGTTGTTTGCTTTATTACTACCAACGACATTACCGGCGGTAACAGCGGAAGCCCCGTAATTGATGGCAGTGGAAACCTGATCGGACTTGCCTTTGACGGTAACTACGAAGCATTGAGCCACCAGATTGCATTTGACAAGGACCTCAACCGCACCATTTGCGTGGATGTTCGCTATGTGCTCTGGTGCATCGATAAATTGGGAGGCGCCAGCAACCTGATCAAAGAATTGAAACTGGTGAAGCAATAAAACTGGTTTGAAATTTGGTGATGAGCCAATTGAAATAAAAGCCGCAGCTTAAAAGGTTGCGGCTTTTATTGTATACCATTATTTTTACAGCATGGCAATATTAAACATCGAATTCAAAGCTGCATCAAAGGATATTGTGGCCGCTGAAAAAATCCTGCTTCAGCAACAACCGGTCTTTATCGGGGAAGATCACCAGGTGGACACTTATTTTAATATTGACAATGGCCGGCTGAAACTGCGGGAAGGCAATATCGAAAATGCACTCATTCATTACGAACGGGAAAATAAGGCCGGCAGCAAATCATCGCAGGTACTGCTGTACCAGCATCAGCCGGACGAGCATTTAAAAGCGGTATTGGTAAAAGCCCTGGGGATAAAGGCAATTGTAGACAAGCGCCGGAAAATCTACTTTATCGAAAATGTGAAATTCCATTTTGATACCGTTGATAAGCTCGGTACATTTATTGAAGTGGAAGCCATTGATAAAGATGGGAGTTTAGGAGCTGCCTTATTGCAGCAGCAATGCGACCATTACACTGCACTGTTTAACATCAGCAACAATGATTTCATGGCCCTGTCATACAGCGACATGCTCATGGCAAATAAAAATAAGTAAGCAGCAAACAAGTTTCCTCTTCAAATGTTAGAACACTATCTTCACAAAAAAATACATTTATGAAAAAAATACTGTTATCACTATTGTTCATTTCAACTATCAGCTTTATGGATGCACAGGGAAGGCGCACTTCTGTAACAGGAGAAGAAGTTACCTACAAATCTGCCGACGGCACAGTACTGAAAGGCTATGTGGCCGTGGATGAATCTAAAAAAGGAAAGCGGCCTGCAATCGTGGTGATACATGAATGGTGGGGCAACAATGACTACTCCAGGCAGCGGGCTGATATGCTGGCGCAACTGGGTTATATCGCCATCGCAGCCGATATGTATGGAGATGGAAAAGAAGGAGCAACGCCCAAAGAAGCAGGCGAACTGGCCACACCGTTCTATAAAAATCCCCAATTGGCAAAAGAAAGGATTGAAGCTGCGGTAAATAAACTAAAAGAATATGCAGAAACAGATGCTACACAAATGGCCTGCATCGGCTACTGTTTTGGGGGTTCCATGAGTTTGAATGCAGCCAACCTGGGAATGGATTTTAAAGGCGTGGTAAGTTTTCATGGTGGCCTGGCGGTAGTACCGGCAGAAGCCGGCAAAACAACCGCAAAGATCCTTGTTTGCCATGGCGCTGCTGACAAGTTTATCAGTACTGAAGAAATAGAAAAATTCCGCCACAATCTTGATTCTGTAAAAGTAGCCTATACGTTTATCAGTTATCCTGATGCAACGCATGCATTCACCAATCCCGGTTCTACCGCCAATGGAAAAAAATTTAATATGCCCATCGCCTACAATGCCGCGGCAGATAAAAAAAGCTGGGAGGACATGAAGGAGTTTTTCAGGACGATATTCAAGTAAATACTTTTGTTACACGACTTGTTACTAATTACACGAATTAAAAAGTATGAAGCCTAAGCTTTTTTCCAATTCGTGTAATTAGTGAAATTCAAATTATTAGTTACATAAATGGCGGAAGACCTTTCCATAATACAAGGCACCAAAGAAGAGCAGTATCAAACATTGCTGCCGCAGGTAAAAGCATTGATAGAAGGCGAGCCGGATATCATTGCCAACCTGGCCAATATTTGTGCGGCCCTCAAAGAACAGTTCAACTGGTTGTGGGTGGGTTTTTATTTGGTAAAGCCTTTAGATGCTGAGACTACCGAATTGGTACTGGGGCCTTTCCAGGGACCGGTTGCCTGCACCCGTATCCGCAAAGGCCGCGGCGTTTGTGGCACGGCCTGGGCGCAGGGTAAAACTCTGCTTGTACCTGATGTTGAAAAATTTCCGGGGCATATCGCCTGCAGCAGCTTATCGAGGTCGGAAATTGTGGTGCCGCTTTTTAGTAAGGGCGAAGTTGTTGCTGTGCTGGATGCAGACAGTGTTTCAGAAAACGATTTTGATGAAACGGATAAACAATATTTAGAAGAGATTGCAGGCTGGGTAATTTTTTCGTAGAACCATTTGGTCAATTTTGCTTATCCGTGAACTTAAACCCGATGCCATGCAGGGTTTCTATTTTTACGGCATCATCTGCAGCAAATATTTTTCGCAATCTTGATATGAACACATCCAGGCTTCGTCCAAAAAAATAATCATCCTGTCCCCAGATGGCCGTTAGTATCTGTTCTCTTCTTAACACGGTATTTTTATTCTCTAAAAAAAACTGCAGCAGGGCCGATTCCTTTTGGGTGAGTTCATTCTGTTTGCCATTGCTTACCAGTAAAAAGTTAGCCGGGTCAAATTCAAACGATCCGGCCCGGTAGATCCGCCCTGCGGCCGAATGGCTTTTTTTTGAACGTGCAATAAAGATCTCGATCTTCAACACCAGCTCTTCAATACTAAAAGGTTTTACCAGGTAATCATCTGCACCAATACGCAGGCCTTTCAGCTTATCCTCTTTTAAGGTTTTGGCAGATAAAAAAATGATGGGTACTTCGTGGTTCACTTTCCTGATGGCCTCCGCAATGGCAAAACCATCCATACCGGGCAACATAATGTCCAGTATGCACACATCATATTTATTGGCAGAAAAGGCTTTTAAACAGGCGGCGCCATTGGCAAAATGGTCTACCTCATACTGGTGCTGCAACAAACTGTCTTTGGTAAGGAAGGCCAGCGTTTGATCGTCTTCTGCGTATAATATTTTATGCTTTTTCATTAAAGTGATCTTCCGGGTTTATGACATCACTAAAGTTATAACAGTTCCTTCACCTGTTGTACTTTCTGCATGTAATTTCCACTTATGCAGTTCGCAGATCTTTTTTACATAGTACAAGCCCAGGCCAAACCCGTTCACAGCCAGCTTCCTGCTTTCGGGCGCCCGGTAGAATTTTTCAAATACATGCCTGAGCTGTTTGGGAGAAATGCCGATGCCGTTATCGGTTATCTTCATTACAATTGCTTTTTCCAGGTTATAAAGCCGGATACGGATCTTTGGTTGCTGATCACAGTACTTGATTGAATTATCGAGGAAATTGTAAATGATATTGGCGAAATGAAAAGCATCTGCCTGGATGACCGTTTGCTGCAACTGGTTCTCTACGGTAATAATGGCATCCGGGTATTTAAGACGGATGATGCCCATCGTTTTGTTGACGACTTCAATAATATCTACCGGCTCTTTATTCAGCAACAGCGGGCTGTTATCATTCTTTGCTACGTTCAGGATCTTTTCAAGATGGCTGTCGAGTTTTTTGCCCTGGTCAATGATGATCTGGCTGTATTGCTCCAGTTTTTCATCCTTGGCAATGGCCTCGTGTTTTGATAAAAAATTGGAAGCGATGAGGATAGAAGCCAGCGGCGTTTTAAACTCATGCGTCATGTTATTGATAAAATCTTTTTGCAGGACCGCATACTTTTGCTGCTGTAAAATGATGTAGATGGCATACAGGTAAATAAACAACGTGATGATCATGACGATGCACAGCATGATCCACCCCTTTAATGAATTATAAATAAAACTTGTTTTCTCCGGGAACCTTACGGCAAAATAATATACCAGGTTTTGTGCTTTGGGAAAGTAGGTGCTGGTTTTAGGCGTTTCTTTTTTGTCGAGGGTTACATAACTGCCATAAAGCATATCCTCTGTTTCGCAATCATAAATGGCGTATTCAAAATTGGTGTTGATGGCCTTTGCTTTGAACTTATTCGTAAGCAATAACTCCAGCACTTTGGCATCAAAGTCGTTCCGCATGTTTACGATATAGTAATCTTTTGAGATCTTAGAAACGGGGTTTACATGCGGTGCCGTA
>APMI01025385.1_pt1 | contig 19644 bp, 23 predicted proteins | sample 667938 | NCBI WGS metagenome assembly APMI01 (sample SAMN01084076, study PRJNA167559) | wastewater metagenome | biome: Wastewater | place: Denmark: Ejby Moelle, Odense | collected 2011-11-28 | reverse complement strand
ATCGCCGCCTCGTCGCCGCCGGGCGTAATCAGCGGCAGGGCCGCGTCCAGCGCGTCGTCCGAAAGGGCGGCGGCGCGCTCGACATAGACGATCTCGGCCGGGCTTTTGATGAGCCGCAGGCGGCTGACGATCGTCGAGGCGTCGACGAGATCGCCGAAGCTCTGGAGCTGGTTGTCGAGCAGGCGGGTATTGCGGCCGGTGAGGCCATGCGTGTCGTATTCCACGCCGATGCGGCAGCCGAGCAGGTCGAGATCGGACAGAAGGTTCTTCAGGTCCATGGTCGGGTCGGCGTTGACGCGGTCGACCCAGACCTCGATCTTCTCGATATTGGAGGTATGGCGCGCTTGCCGCAGGTCCGCCGAGCGGGTGAGCAGCACCATTTCGCCGCTCGCCTTGACGACGAGCGTCTGGAAGAAGCAGTAGCCGAACGTGTCGTAGCCGGTCAGCCAGTACATGCTCTCCTGCGCGAAGAGCAGCATGGCGTCGAGCTTTTCCTCCCGCATTCGGGAGGTGAGGCGTTGGAGCCGGTTGGCGTATTCCTCGGTGTCGAAGTGAAGTGCCATGGGTGTCTCCCTCGCAGTATGGGGCTTCAGCCCCTTATCATGATCGCCGAAATCTGCCGGCCATAGTCGGGTTCCTGCCGGTGCGTGGTGCGCCGGTAGGAGAAGAAGCGGTCCTCGTCGGGATAGGTGCAGATATCGAGGTTTTCCGCCGTCACCCCGGCATCCTTCAGCCGCTGCGTCGTCAGGCCCGGCAGATCGAACATCGCGTGGCCGGGCTTTTCCGAGGGCTTGAAGTAGCGCTCATACGCCTTGTCGACGCCGAGGAAGCGGTCGACGAATTCCGGGCCGACCTCGTAATTGCGGTGGCTGATCGAGGGGCCGAGGCTGGCGATGATGTTTTCGCGCTTCGCGCCGAGTTTTTCCATGGCCGCGATGGTGTTTTCGAGCACGCCGTAGAGCGCGCCCTTCCAGCCGGCATGGGCCGCGCCGACGACGCGGGCCTCCGGGTCGCAGAACAGGATGGGGCCGCAATCGGCGGCGAGCACGCCGAGCACCACGCCGGGCGTGTTGCTGACCATCGCATCGGCCTGCGGGCGAGCGCCGTCATAGCGCGCGTCCACCACCACGACGTCGGGCGAATGGATCTGATGCACCGTTGCCAGCCGGTCCGGCTCCACGGCGAACCAGCGGGCGACACGGGCGCGGTTCTCATGCACGTTCTCGCGCTCGTCCTGCGAGCCGAGGCCGACATTGAGGCCGCGATAGATGCCTTCCGAAACGCCGCCGGTGCGGGTGAAGAAGCCGTGGCGCGCGGCTTTGCCGGCGCGTTCCGCGAGCAGCGGGCTTTCGATCGGATGGGGGAGCGCTTGGTCCTTCATGGTCTCTCGGCTGGGCTTTTGGACAGGCCGCCAGGCAAGGATTTCGGCCGGGCATGCGGGGTGCAAATCGGGCCGGATGTTGTCCGGCCTTGGCTTAAGTGTCAATCGGGTTGACGGAACGGAAAGAGCGAGAGCGGCGCGCTGCCGACCGCCAAGACCTTGAAAAGATCGCCCATTTTCCCGACGCCGGAGCCTGCGAGACGGTCGACATCGGCAAGGATCGACTGCTGCGTCTCCTCGTCGCGGTTTCTGCCGAGGGCGGAGGCGCGCTCGCCGATGCCGAGGCCGACAAGGAAGTCGCCCTGATGCAGCATGCCGTGGACGTGCAGGCCCACGCTCGCCGCCGCGCCGGCCAGACGCTCGAAATCGACATGGCTCGTCAGGTCCGCTTCGCCGGGATGGGCGAGCGGCGGGTCGAAATCGTGCTTCAGGACGGCCTGCAGCGTATCGCCGAAGCCGGTGACGAAATGGCCGTAGTCGATGACCAGTGCCGTGCCGCCGAAGCGGGCGATGCGTTCGCCGATGGTCGCCATCACCGCCTCGCGGGCCGGGGCGATCTCGAAGATCGTGCCGTTCGGGACAGTCTTGTGGTTTTCCGGCAGGAGGGCCGGGTCGATGCCGGCGACGCCGGCGGCGAAGGTCAGCTCGTCCTCGGCATCGAGGCCCACGAGACGCTCGCGGAAGCCGGCGGCGGTCTTGATGAACTGGCGGATCGGGATGGCGTCGAAAAGCTCGTTCGCCGCCAGCAGCACGAAGCCTTCGGGCAGTTCCTCGAAACTGTCGTGCCAGGCGACGCGGGCCGCATGGGTGCCGAGCGTTTCGCGCTGCACGCCGCGCAGCTTCGGGCTGGTCTCGATCAGATGGATCGTCGCGCTCTCGTAGAGTTCGGGCGCGATGCGCGAGACGACGCGCAGCATGTCGGCCATCATCGTGCCGCGGCCGGGGCCGATCTCGGCAATGCGCACATCCGCCGGCGCGCCGTGCCGCTGCCAGGCGTGGACGAGGAAGACGCCGAGCATTTCGCCGAAGAGCTGGCTCACCTCCGGGGCGGTGATGAAATCGCCGGCCGTGCCGAAGGGATCGCGCGTGCGGTAGTAGCCGTATTCGGGATCGGCGAGGCAGAGCGCGAAATAGTCGGTGACGCTGATCGGACCATTGGTGCGGATCAGCGCCTTGATCTTGCGGGAAAGGGGTGTCGGCATGGGCGCGTCCGCTCAGGCTTTGACCGCATCCGCCGTGCGGGCGCGGAAGATCGCCCACAGGCCGAGGGCGAGCATCGGCAGGGAGAGCAGCATGCCCATGGTCAGCCAGCCGCCGAAGAGATAGCCGAGCTGCGGGTCCGGCTCGCGGAAGAACTCCACCGTGATGCGCGAAAGCGCATAGCCGGAGACGAAGAGGCCGGTGACGAGGCCGGGGCGTTTCAGCGCGCCGAGGCCGTAGATGGCGATGGCGAGCAGGGCGAGCAGGACGATGCCTTCGAGGCCGGCTTCATAGAGCTGGCTCGGATGGCGGGCGAAGGGGCCGCCATTGGGGAAGACCACCGCCCAGGGCGCATCCGCCAGGCGGCCCCAGAGTTCACCGTTGACGAAATTGGCGATGCGGCCGAAGAACAGGCCGATCGGCACGACGGCGGCGACGATGTCGAAGAGGCTCCAGACGGCGATGCCGTTTTTGCGCGCGAAAAGGATCATGGCGAGCGTCGTGCCGGCAAGGCCGCCGTGGAAGGACATGCCGCCGTTCCAGATCTGCAGGGCGCGCAGCGGATCGGCCGCGACATTCGCGAAATCGTAGAAGAGGATATAGCCGATGCGCCCGCCGAGGATGATGCCGACGGCGGCCCAGACGAGGAAGTCGTCGAGCTGGGTGCGGGTTGCGGGCGCGTCGCCGGCCCACAGGCGCGGCGTCTCGATCAGCTTGCGGGCATAGAACCAGCCCAGCATGATGCCCACGACATAGGCGATGCCATACCAGTGCACGGCGACCGGGCCGATGGAAAAGGCGATCGGGTCGATCTGCGGGTAGGGCATGATGGCGAAAAGCTGGACTATGCTGGTCAACTGCGGTCTTCCTGATTTTGCACGGAAGATGGCGAGGCCTTGCGGCAGGGTCAAGGCGATAAATCGTGATACGCGGCCCCGCCATGCCCCGAAGGGGCGGCGATCCACCGGAATCCGCTTGCAAGGACGGGCGCAAGACCCTACCTCACAGGTCAGGATGCGGGCGCACGACGCCCGCCAGGACCATCAGGACCCGAGGAGGGCAGACCATGACCACCGGTGCGAACCGCATTCTCGACGACTTCGCCAAGCTGATGACCGATGCCGCCGGCGCCGCCCAGGGCGTGCGCAAGGAGGCCGAGACCGTGTTCCGCGCCCAGGCCGAGCGTTTCTTCAACGGCATGGACCTCGTCAAGCGCGAGGAATTCGAGGCGGTGCGGGAAATGGCCATCAAGGCGCGCGATGAAAACGACGCGCTTTTGAAGCGTATCGAGGCTCTCGAAGCCCGCCTTGAGAAGGGTGCCTGAGCCGTTTCGGCACAGCTTCTTTCGATCAGGACTCGGTTGGCGTGATTCACATCGCGCCAACCGTTTTTTTTAATAAAATTTTTACCCCTGTGGACACTTTCGAAAAGCCCTTTGCGCAGAGTCCCTTAAGCGTCCGACCTGAATCTCTTTGGCAGGCTCTGTCCACAACCGGGCGGAGAAAATGGGAAGGCGGGGGCTGGCGTCGCGACTCCGCCATTATACACTGATTTTAAATGATGATTCGAAACGGGCAGCGCAAGCTTCGGGCAGGGTAAGTCGTCCAGAATTGCGCAAGGTGCCGAGCAATCATTCAGTGTTGTATCCGGAGTATGGTTTGCCGCGTCGCGTGTGTGAGCGCGATGGCGCATGCCTTCCGGCCTTGAAGGTGATGCATGAGCCTTATGGAATTGGATATCGGGCGTCAGTCCAACCCGGTCGACATGATCGAATTCGTCGCAGCCAACAATGACTGGACGTTCGAGCGGTCGGGCGAAGACGAGATCGCGATGACCGTCGAAGGCAAGTGGACGGATTACCACGTCTCCTTCTCCTGGATGGAGGAGTTCGAGGCGCTGCATCTGGCCTGCGCCTTCGACATCAAGGTTCCCGAAAGCCGCGTCAACGAGGTGCATTGCCTGCTCTCGCATGTGAACGGCCAGGTGCTCATGGGCCATTTCGACCTGTGGCGTCGCGAGGATGTCGTGATCTTCCGCCAGTCGCTGCTGCTGGCAGGTGGCGCGGAGCCGACGAACCGTCAGGTCGAGGTGCTGCTGTCCAGCGCGCTCGAAGCCTGCGAGGCCTATTTCCAGGCATTCCAGTTCGTCGTCTGGTCCGGCATGGACGCCCAGTCCGCCGTCGACGCCGTATTGTTCGAGACGGTCGGGGAGGCGTGAACATGGCTGTGGCGGGTTCCGGTCCCATCGTTCTCATCGGCGCCGGCAATATGGGCGGCGCGATGCTCACGGGCTGGCTGAAGAGCGGCATTTCCGGCTCCTCCGTCATCGTCATCGATCCCGGCCCGCAGCCGCCCATGGCCAAGCTGATCGCCGATAACGGGGCGCGCCACGAGACGTCCGCGCCCGAGGGCGTGAAGGCGGGCGTGCTCTTCGTTGCCGTCAAGCCGCAGCTCGTCGATCAGATTTTGCCGCCGCTGAAGGGGCTCGTCGGTCCCGAGACCGTCGTGGTTTCCGTGGCGGCCGGCAAGACCATCGCGAATCTGGAAAGCCATCTCGGTGCGGCCGCCACCGTGCGCGCCATGCCGAACACGCCGGCCATGATCGGCCGCGGCGTCACCGGCGCTTTTGCCAATGACCGGGTGTCGCAGGGGCAGCGCGATTTCGTGCATGCGCTTCTCAAGGTGAGCGGCCCTGTCGAATGGGTCGCGACCGAAGGCGATATCGACGCCGTCACGGCGGTTTCGGGCAGCGGCCCGGCCTATGTCTTCTATCTCGTCGAATGCATGGCAGAGGCAGGCCGTAAACTCGGCCTGCCGGCGGACCTCGCCATGCGCCTCGCACGGGAAACCGTCGCGGGGGCTGGTGAACTGCTTCACCAGTCCCGCATCGACGCCAGCCGCCTGCGCCAGAACGTGACCTCGCCGGGCGGCACCACCGCCGCGGCCCTTTCCGTCCTCATGGCCGAGGACGGCATGCAGCCGCTCTTCGACAAGGCCATCGCCGCCGCCCGCAAGCGCGCCGAGGAACTGGCGGGCTGAGCCCTCCAAGGAATTTCCCATGACCGAGACCATCACCTACGCCGATTTCGAACGCGTCGACATTCGTGTCGGCACCATCGTCGAGGCGCTGCCCTTCCCGGAAGCGCGCAAGCCGGCCTACAAGCTGCAGATCGATTTCGGACCGGAGATCGGCATCAAGAAGTCCTCGGCGCAGATCACCGTGCATTATACGCCGGAAGGCCTCGTCGGCCGGCAGGTGCTTGCCGTCGTCAACTTCCCGCCGCGCCAGATCGGCCCGGTGCGCTCGGAAGTGCTGACGCTCGGCTTCGAGGACGCGGCCGGGGCCATCGTGCTGGCCGGCGTCGACCATCCGGTGCCGAACGGCAAGAAGATGTGCTGATCACGCGGGAACGCGGACCGTCGCTCGAAGACCACCCATCGGACTATCCGACAAGGTGACGTCGCCGCCATGGCTGCGGGCGATGTCGCGTGCGATGGCAAGGCCGAGGCCGGTGCCGGAAGCATCGAGGTTGCGCGCCGCGTCGAGCCGGAAGAACGGCTTGAATACATCGTCGCGCGAGCGCTCGGGAATGCCGGGGCCGTCATCGTCTATCGTGATCGTCAGCCATTTGGCCCCGTGACGTGCATCCACATGCACGCTCCTGGCGTAGCGCATCGCATTGGAAACGAGATTGCCGACGAGGCGGCCGAAGGCGTTCGGGCGCACCATCACCTCGTCCGCGCCGTCGATGGCGCTGGTGAAGGTGCGGTCCTGCAATTCCGCTTCCACCTCGAACCGCTCGAAGAGATCGGACAGCCGCAATTCGCCGACATCCTCCTCCGCATCGCCGCGCGCGAAGGAAAGGTAGCCTTCCAGCATGCTCTGCATGTCCTCGACGTCCTTGTTGAGGCCCTGGAGGTCCGGGTTGTCGCCGGCGAGCGCAAGCTGGAGCTTGAAGCGGGTGAGAATGGTGCGCAGGTCGTGGCTGACGCCGGTCAGCATGGCGGTGCGCTGCTCCATCTGCCGCTCGATGCGTTCGCGCATGAGAATGAAGGCAAGGCCGGCGCGGCGCACCTCGTCCGCGCCGCGCGGCGCGAAGTTCTCCGGCATCTTCTGGCCCTTGCCGAAACTCTCGGCGGCCTGCGCCAGCGTCAGGATCGGGCGGATCTGGCCGCGCAGGAAGAGGATGGAGATGGTGATGAGCACGAGCGACGCGCCGATCATCCACAGCAGGAAGATATGCGTGTTGGAGGCATAGGCCTGGCTGCGGCGGGCATAGACGCGCAGCACCTTGTTGTCGAGCAGGATGCGGATCTCGACGAGGTTGCTCTCGCCGACGGTATCGATCCAGAAGGGGCGGCGGATCTGGCGGACGATCTCCTCGCTCAGAATCTCGTCGAGAATGTTGAAGAAGGGCTTGCTGCGCGGTGGCGGCAGTTCCTTGCCCGGTTCGATGGAGATGATGAGTTCCAGCCGCTCGCGGGCGATACGGGTGATCTCGGAATAGTTCTCGTCCTGCGGATAGGTCTCGATGAGGTCGATGATGGCGGCGATGTCGCGCGTGACCGCCATGGAGAGGCGCTGCGTGACGAGCTGCCAGTGACGCTCCATGAAGACGAAGGCGACGACAGCCTGAAGCAGCACCATCGGGATGATGATGATGAGCAGCGAACGGGCATAGAGACCCGTCGGCATCCGGTGCCGCAGCCAGCGGGTGAAGCGCTTCCAGCCGGCCAGCGGCGCGCGCTCTATATCCCGCCGGAGGGTCTGGAAGGTGGTCATGGGCGGCTTTCCGGGGAGCGGGTCGGCGGTTGCGGCACCCCCCTCTGGCCTGCCGGCCATCTCCCCCTCAAGGGGGGGGATTGGATGGAGGGACGTCTCGCCTCACTCCAGCGCTGCTGTTTGAGCGGGGGGCTTGCGCCTTGCCGATCTCCCCCCTTGAGGGGGAGATGGCCGGCAGGCCAGAGGGGCGTAGGCCCCTTGCGCATCAGGCCCGCGCCCACGCTCAGCCCTGTTCCACGCTGAGGCGGTAGCCGATGCCGCGCACGGTCTGCAGCCAGACGGGGTTGGACGGATCGTCCTCGATCTTGCGGCGCAGGCGGTTGATCTGCACGTCGATGGTGCGTTCACCGACCTCCGTCTCCTCGCCGATCAGCTCGTGGCGCGGAATGGTCTCGCCGGCGCGCTGCGCGAAAAGCAGCATGATTTCCTGCTCGCGATCGGTGAGGCGGATCGGGTCGCTGCCGCGTTTCAGCTCCTTGCGCACGAGGGAGAAGGTGTAGGGACCGAACATGACCTGCTCGATCTTCGGCGTGACGGGTGCCGCGTTGCGCCTCAGGATGTTGTTGATGCGCAGCACCAGTTCGCGTGGCTCGAAGGGTTTGGAAAGGTAGTCGTCCGCGCCGGCCTCCAGCCCCTCGATGCGTGCCCTGGATTCGGCGAGCGCCGTCAGCATCAGGATCGGCACCGGGCGGATTTCGCGCAGGCTCTTCGTCAGTGAAAGCCCGCTCTCGCCCGGCATCATCACGTCCATGATGATGAGGTCGAAATCGAGGCCGCGCAGCTTGCGCCGGGCCTCGTCCGCATCCCCGGCGACCGTTACGCGAAAGCCCTCCGCCATCAGATAGCGGTTGAGCAGGTCGCGGATGCGGGTGTCGTCGTCAACGACGAGAAGATGGGATGCGTCGTCGCAGGGCGCGCCGGCAGCGGTCATCGTCTTCACCTCCTGGTCAATCTGTCATTCGCTCTTGGCGTTCTGCATGCCGGTGAGAAACCGGATCACCGCCCGGCGGTCGTCCGCGTCCATTTCTCCGAATGCACGGGCGATGCGGCGGGATTGCGGCTCGGCAAGGGCAAGCGCGAGGTCCCGGCCGGCGCGTGTCGGATAGAGCTTGCGCTGGCGGCGATCCTCCGGGCCGGCCACCTGCTGGATATAGCCGGAATCGATGAGCTGCTTCAAGACGCGCGCCAGGCTCTGCTTGGTGATCTTCAGCGTGTCGAGCAGGTCTGCGACGGTCATGCCGGGCTCGCGGTTGACGAAGTGCACGACGCGGTGATGGGCGCGGCCGAAGCCGCTCTTCTCGAGTATGGCGTCCGGATCGGAAATGAAGTCGCGATAGGCGAAGAACAGGCCTTCGATAATCTCGAAGTCGATGCGGCCGTCGCCCGTCATGGCGTCCGCGTGCAGCTCGTTCGCGCCGTTCCTGTCCGGCATCTGTCGGGCCACGTTGTCATTTCCTTTCATGCCTTGCCGTCCCCGCGTAACTTATCGCAAAATATGTCAGCTTTGTTGACATATTTTTCCGCTCTTGTTAGGGTCCCGCCTGCGTTACGGTTCCCGGGCGCCGGAGATCCGGCGTCGTTCGATCTCCCAATCCGGATGACTTCCCGATCAGGCGATCCCGCCCGTTTCTGGTTAGACCGTAACAGGCGAAACAATCAACTTCAAAGAATGGCGCGCAAGCGCCGGAGGACGACACCATGGCAGTTCCTTTCGATCAACTGGACGGTCAAATCTGGTTCAACGGCGAATTCGTCGACTGGAAGGATGCGAAAATCCACGTGCTGACCCATGGCCTGCACTATGCCAGCGCCGTGTTCGAAGGCGAGCGCGCCTATGGCGGCCGCATCTTCAAGCTCACCGAGCATAACCAGCGCCTGCACAAGTCTGCCGAGATCCTCGGCTTCAAGATTCCCTACAGCGTCGAGGAACTGGAGGCGGCGACGACCGAGTTGCTGAAGCGCCAGGGCTTCTCCGAGGCCTATGCGCGCCCGATCGCCTGGCGCGGCTCGGAAATGATGGGTGTCTCGGCCCAGAACAACCGTATCAACGTCGCCATCGCCATCTGGCAGTGGGGCAGCTACTTCAACCCGGCCGAAAAGCTGAAGGGCATCCGCCTCGACATTGCCGAGTATCGCCGCCCCGATCCGAGGACCGCGCCGTCGAAGTCCAAGGCCGCCGGCCTCTACATGATCTGCACGATCTCCAAGCATGCCGCCGAAGCCAAGGGCTATGCGGATGCGATGATGCTCGACTATCGTGGCCAGGTGGCCGAGGCGACCGGCGCGAACATCTTCTTCGTCAAGGACGGCGTCATCCATACGCCGGTGCCGGACTGCTTCCTCGACGGTATCACGCGCCGCACGGTCATCGAGCTTGCCAAGCGCCGTGGTTACGTAGTCGTCGAGCGGGCGATCCTGCCGGAAGAGCTGTCCGGTTTCTCGGAATGCTTCCTGACGGGTTCGGCCGCCGAGGTCACGCCGGTCTCCGAAATCGGCCCGTACCGTTTCACGCCCGGCACGATCAGCGAGACGCTGATGAACGACTACATGAAGGAAGTCTATCCGGTCGCTGCCGCTGCCGAATAAGCGGTACGAGGCATCCCGGAACAAACAAGGCGGCCCTTTCGGGCCGCCTTTTTCAGGCGAAGCCTTTCGGCTTACTTCTTGCCGAGCACGGCGCCGACGATGGCCGTCAGCACGCCGCCGCCGACGAGGCCGCCGACGCCGTCGGCCACGAGGCCGGAAAGACGAGGCCGCCGACGCCGTCGGCCACGAGGCCGGAAAGGCCGGCTTCGCCGCCCAGCATCTGCAGGAGAAAGCCGCCGCCGACACCGCCGATGGCGCCGACAATGGTTCGCACGATCGCGCTTACGGCCGCCTGTTTCAGGGCTGCGCCGGCCACATTGCCGCCGACGGCGCCGGCGATGAGCTGCGTGATGATGGGCATCAATGCTTCCATGACTTCCCCTCCGAAAGGTCCGCCCGGAACCAAGAGAAGTCCGGGCAGGACATTAACCTTGTTGCCGGGGCGCAGTCTGGAGCCTGCGCGCCCGCTGCCGAAAGACTCGGCATCCGCAACGTGCGAAGAATTTGGGCGTCTGTCAATTTGCCCGCGTATTCCGTGCACCGGAGTCTTGAAACGAAAAGAGGCGGCCGCATTGCGACCGCCTCTTCCTTCCCCGCATGGCTTGGTTGCCGCGGTTTTTATTCTGCTGCGATCACGCCCCGGCGGATCTGGTCTTCCTCGATGCTTTCGAAAAGCGCGCGGAAATTGCCTTCGCCGAAGCCTTCGTCACCCTTTCTCTGAATGAATTCGAAGAAGATCGGGCCGATCACGGTCTTGGAGAATATCTGGAGCAGGATCTTCGTCATGCCGCCGTCGACGACGCCTTCGCCATCGATGAGGATGCCGTGCTTTTTCATGCGTTCGACCGGTTCCTCATGGCCGACGACGCGGACATAGGAGCGGTCGTAATAGTTGTCCGGCGGGCCGGGCATGAACTTCACGCCATTACCGGCCAGCTTGTCGGTCGCGTCATAGATCCCGTCGGTGCCGACCGCGATGTGCTGGATGCCTTCGCCATTGTACTTCTTCAGGTACTCGACGATCTGGCTCGTTTCGTCCTTGGATTCGTTCAGAGGAATGCGGATCTTGCCGCAGGGCGAGGTGATGGCGCGCGAGACGAGGCCGGTGATGCGGCCGTCGATGTCGAAGAAATGAATCTGCTTGAAGCCGAAGAGCTCGCGGTAGAAGTCCCACCACTTGTCCATGTTGCCGCGATAGACATTATGGGTCAGGTGGTCGAGATAGTAGAAGCCGACGCCCTCGGGCTTCGGATCGCGCGCGCCGGTCCATTCGAACTCCGCATCATAGGCCGAGCCCTTGGCGCCGTAATTCTCGACGAAATAGAGCAGCGAACCACCGATGCCGACGATGGCCGGCACGTCCAGCGCCTTGTCGTTCCCTTCATAGGGCGTCGCGCCCTTGGAGACGGCGTGCTCGAAAGCGTGTTTTGCGTCGACCACGCGCCAGGCCATGGAGGCGGCGCAGGGGCCGTGCACGCCCGTGAATCTCATGGCATGCGAGCCGGGTTCGGCATTGACGATGTAGTTGATGTCGCCCTGGCGCCAGACGGAGATGGCCTTGGTGCGGTGCGTTGCGACCTTGCTGTAGCCCATGCGGGAGAAGAGGTCTTCCAGCTTTTCCGGCTCGGGATGGGCGAATTCGACGAATTCGAAGCCGTCCGTGCCCGCGGGATTGTCGGCAGTGATCACGGCCGGCGGTGCGTCATGCGGGAAAGGGCCCATCGTTCGTCCTCCTCGAAATTGATGTGAGACGAGTATGGCGCGGTTTTCATGCAATGTGCGTGCGTAGTGCTTGCGTTTTGACAATGCCATGCGATGTTCGTGCATGAAAATATAAAATAAGGGGAAGATCGTGCAATTGGACGAATTCGATCGGAAACTGCTCGCGCATCTGCAGGAGGATGCGCGCCTGACGAACAACGAACTGTCGGAGCGCATCAACCTGTCGCCGTCGCAATGCTCGCGCCGGCGCATCCGGCTGGAGGAGGAGGGGATCATCCGCGCCTATCGGGCGGAACTCGACCGGGAGAAGCTCGATCTCGGCATCGTCATCGTCGTCACCGTGACGCTTTCGACGCACAATCGTGACAATGCCGTGCGTTTCGCCCGGCTGATCTCCAACCTGCCGGAGGTGCTGGAGGCGTTCTCGCTGACGGGCGAGATGGACTATATCATCAAGGTCGTGGTGCCGAACCTGAAGGCGCTTTCCGCCTTCGTCAACGATGTCCTGCTGCCGCACGAATCCGTCTCCCATGTGAAAACGGCCATCGTGCTCGATACGCTGAAGGAGACCACAGCCCTGCCGCTCTGATCCTGTTGCGCCGCTGCAACAGCCGTTCGCAACAGCCTGTTCCCGGTGGAACAGGCCGGATTCCTGCGTCGTTGTAAAAACGATCTCAAGGGGCCGGAGATGGCCGAAACGGTAGGGGCGAACAATGCAGACGAACACGCAGCAGCAGAACCCGGCGGTCAAGGGCCTTCGCCCGGTCGTCTATCTTTATGCCGTCCTCAATATCGCGGTCGTCGCACTGCTGTTTTCGACCGTCTCGCCGACGCTGGCGACGGGGCCTGCGCAGGAGATAGCGAGCCTTCGCTAGTTGGCGCTTGGTCTTCGCGGCTGCTTGCGGCTATACGGGGTCGACAAGCGGCAACCGAGCGAGGATCCCATGGGCATGCTTCAGGCGGGCATCATTCCCGTCACTCCCTTTCAGCAGAACTGCACCATCCTCTTCGATACGGAAACCCGGGAAGGCGTGGTCGTCGATCCCGGCGGCGATGTCGAGGTGATTCTCCAGACGGTCAAGGACAACGGCATCGCGCTGAAGGCGATCTGGCTGACGCATGGCCATATCGACCATGCCGGCGGCGCCAAGGAACTGAAGGAAGCGCTTGGCCTCGACATTATCGGCCCGCACAAGGACGATCTTTCGCTGCTGCAGCGGCTGGAGGCGCAGGCCTCGATGTTCGGTGTGCCGATGAAGGTCAGCAATGTCGTGCCGGATCGCTGGCTGGAGGAGGGCGACAGGGTCTCCTTCGGCGAGCATGAATTCGAGGTCTATCACACGCCGGGCCATGCTCCGGGACATGTGATCTATTTCAACCGCAACCAGGGCTTCGCCCATCTCGGCGATGTGCTCTTCCAGGGCTCGATCGGCCGGACGGACCTGCCGGGCGGCGATCACCAGCAGCTTCTGGATTCCATCCGCGACAAGGTCTTTCCACTCGGAGACGAGGTCGGTTTCCTCTGCGGCCACGGGCCGGGCGGCAAGATCGGTGAGGAGCGGCGGACCAACCCGTTCCTACGTGGCCTCTGACAAACGAAAACGGGCGCCGAAAGGCGCCCGTCTTGTCTGGGACCTGTCGTCTATCAGCCGGCGACGCAGAAATGCTCGCGGCCGTCATTGCCGACGAAGGTGCCGCTGTCCGGGCTGAACGTGCGGTAGCGCTGCGAGCAGTAGTCGTACCAGGACTGGGTCCACGGCTCGAAGCTCGGTGCCGGGCGGCGATAGATCACGCGGCGCTCGGGTTCCGGGTAATAATCCGGCTCCACATAGACGCGGCGCTCTTCGTAACGCGGCTGCGAAGCGAGCGCGCCGCCGATGATCATGCCGGTGGCAAGACCGAGCGCGCCGCCGACGAGGGCATCGCGGTCACGGTGACGGCGATATTCGCGATAGCCACCGTCGTTCCATCCATGGCGGTCGCGCGCTTCGGCAACGCCGACGGTTGCGGTGAGCGTCGTTGCGGCGACGGCTGCGGAAAGCACGATGGCCTTGATGACTTTATTCATGACGTCGTTCCTTTGAACGCCGGCCTTTGCCGGTCGATGATGTCATCAGACTAGAAGAACGAGGCTGAACGGAGGCTGAACGAAAAAACCCGGCATCTCTGCCGGGCTCCAACTGAAAATCCTGAAGAATGCCGGATCAGCCGGCGATCTGCAGGTTGACCGCCTTCGGGCCTTTGCCGCGGCGATCGGGTTCCGTGTCGAAGCTTACCTTCTGGTTTTCGGAAAGGCCGTTCAGGCCGGAAGCCTGTACAGCAGAAATGTGTACGAAGATGTCCGCACCACCGTTGTCGGGCTTGATGAAGCCAAAGCCCTTCTCGGTGTTGAAGAATTTTACGGTGCCAGTCTCGGCCATGCGTCAGGTCCTTTTCTCTCTGCCCGTATATTGGCGGCGGGCAGCACATCAGTTTTGCCCCGAGGGGCGTTAGGCAGGCAGTTCTCGAGGTTGAGGAAAGGGTCCTGTTTTCACCGCAGCCAGCCAACCACAAGGTCACAAGGACCGTTCCAGATGTTGGCCGCCCGGAATTGTTTCGCGTCTCCGGCGCGCATTTATTGAAGGTCTTCCCGTGTTCGCAAATTGCCCGAACGGCGCAAGAGTGATGCGTTTGCTTCAAATTGGCAAGCAAAAGTTTTGACAGGCATTTGACATGCCTCACTTTGGTCAAATTCCGGGCGATTGCCGAAAAACTCCCCAGCTTTCAGGGGGCTTTTGCTGCTTTGGTATGACTTATATTGCCACACCGAAGAAGAGGGCGATGCAGAATCGGGGTCTCAGGCCTCGACGGGCCTGCCCGGGCGCCGGCCGCGCAACAGCTCGGGCACCAGTTCCACCGCGAGCATGGCGAGGAAGATGATGGCACAGCCGGCATAGCCGGCGGACGTTATGGTCTCGCCCAGAAGGGCAACGCCGAAGAGTGCCGCGAAAAGCGCCTCGCTGGAGAGGAAGATGGCGGCCTGCGGCGCGGTCGTGTAGCGCTGCGCGACGTTCTGGAAGATGAAGGCGATGCCGCTCGAGAAGAAGCCGGCATAGAGGATTTCCGGCAGCGCACCCTTGATGGCGTCAAGGCTTACGGGCTCGAAGAGAAGGCCGGCGGCGCAGCCGAGAATGCCGCAGATGGCGAACTGCACCAGCGAAAGTGCGATCGGCCGGCCGGACCGACCGGCGAAGACGCCGACGCAGATCATCTGCACGGACCAGAGCGCGGCGCTGAAGATCGTCAGCATGTCGCCGAGCGTCAGTGCGGCAAAGGTGCCGCCCGAGAGCAGGAAGATGCCCACGGAGGCCATGATCGCGGCCGGCCAGATGATCCAGTGCGGCCGGCGGCGCAGGAGGAGTACGGTCAGGATGGGCGTGAAGACGACATAGAGGCCGGTGAGGAAGCCGGAATTGGTGACGGTCGTCGTGAGCAGGCCGACCTGCTGGAAGGCGGCGGCGGCAAAGAGCGCAACACCGGTCAGCACGAAGCCGGCAATGTCCCGGCCGCGCAGGGGACTTGTGGCGCGCGCTTTTTCCCAGAATGCAAAAGGTACGGCGACGAAGGTCGCAACGACGAAGCGCAGGCCGATGAACCAGATCGGGCCGAGCGTCTCCATTGCCGTCGACTGGGCGATGAAGCCCGCGCCCCAGATGGCGCCGGCCAGCAACAGGAGAAGGTTCGCCTGAACGCGCGTCATGTTTCGTACCCTGGTGGGAGAAGGAAGGACGCCGCAGCGCCCGCCGTCCTGCTAGCAGGCGCTCGACTGTTAGGCAAGGGCGGGCCTTAGTCCGTCGTCATGGAGCGCGAGACCCGCAGCAGCGCGCCGTCCGCATCGTCGGTCAGCAGAAGCAGCGCGCCGTCGGGCGCGACGATCACGTCGCGGATGCGGCCGAATTCGCCGTCGAACAGGCGCTCTTCCGAGACGATCGCGCCGCTCTCGTCCCGCTCGAGGCGGGCGACGAGCTGGTATTTGAGCGCGGCGACGATGAGGTTGCCGTCCCATTCCGGGAACATGGCGCCGCGATAGACCGCAATGGCGCCCGGCGCGATGGACGGGTCCCAGTAATAGAGCGGCTGCTCATAGCCCTTGGCCGAGGAGCCGAGGTCGAATTCCGCGCCCGAATAGTGCCGGCCATAGGAGACGAGCGGCCAGCCGTAGTTGCGGCCGGGCTGCGGGGCGTTGATCTCGTCGCCGCCGCGTGCGCCGTGTTCGGCCGTCAGCAGGGTGCCGTCCTTCGGGTCTATGGTCAGCCCCTGCGGGTTGCGATGGCCCTTCGACCAGATTTCCGCCAGGCCGGCGGAACTGCCGAGGAAGGGGTTGTCCTTGTGCGGGCTGCCGTCCGGGTTGATGTGGAGGATCGCGCCGGCATGGTCGCGCGGGTCCTGCGCGCGCTCGCCTTCGCCGCGGTCGCCGATGCCGAAGAACAGGCTGCCGTCCCGGGCGATCGCGATGCGCGAGCCGAAATGCTGGCCGCTTGATGTCAGCCGGCTCATGAGGAAGATGCGTTTCGTGTCTTCGAGCTTCGTGCCGTCGTCCGAAAGCCGGGCCTTCGCGACCGCTGTGCCCGCGCCGCCATCGCCCCGGGCGCTATAGGTGAAATAGAGAATGCGGCTGCTCGCGAAATCGGGCGCGAGCGCGATGTCGAGCAGGCCGCCCTGGCCATTCGTCGCGACTTCCGGCACGCCGATGATCGGAGAGGAGACCGTGCCGCCGCGCACGATGCGCAGCGTTCCGCCCTTTTCGGAAACGAGATAGCCGCCGTCCGGCAGGACTTCCACGGCCCAGGGTTGCTTCAGGCCGGTCGCCAGTGTCTCGACCGTGAGCGGGGCCTTCTTGCTGGGAAATTCGCGGGTTTCGGCAAAAGCAGGAAGCGAGAGGAGCAGGGAGCCCGCAAGGAGGGCGGCAATCGCACCTTTGAAAAAGTTCCCGCCGCCGTTTTTCGTCTGTCGCATCGCCATCTCCCGCCTTTCGCCGATAACTGGCCTAGAGCCGGGCGGCTTTCAAGGGCGATGCCGGCATATGGGCGTTACTTTTGCGCGGGAAGGGTTTCGGAGGTCGTCTTCTGGATGCCAGAGGTCTTGATTGTGTCGAGCGCGACGGCCGGCGGCGACATCAGGCCGATGACCATGGCCACGCAGGCGGCAAGCGCCGTCATCGCGATCAGGAACATGGCGCGCGATTCCCTTGCCTTTGGCGATCTGCCGACCTTGTCTTCGTCCAGAAACATCGTCGTCCCCCTGCTTTGCTTTTCTCCGCTGCGATTGCGAAAAAGCCTGCCGAAATCGGCGCGACAAGGACCGAATTGCGGCAAGTCCCGACATTTATTGTGGCGAAAAGGTGGCGGGTCGAAAAAGACGGATTTTCAGTGTCTTCGACCGAATAGACCGGCGCTTTCCACCGTTCTAGACGCCCCGTTTGCCGAACTGGCGCTGGGGCCGCATTGTGCGTGTTTCCATCATCGGCGTGTAATTTGCCACGAGGGGTTCGAGGGGCGTGCGAACGGCCTGTTCACCCTGCTCGGGGAAGGAAAGGTTGAAGGTCGTCGGGGCGAGTTCGGGGCGGGCGAGCAGGTAGCCCTGCATCAGCGGCCCACCCATCTCGTGGCAGCGGGCCAGCATGTCCGGCTCCTCTATGCCCGCGACGATGGCGCGAACGCCCTTCTGGGTGAACTGGCTGATGACGACGCGCAGCAGTGCGACGCCGGCGGAGTTTTCCGCAAAGCCGCGCAGCCAGCCCGTATCGAACGTGACGAATTGCGGATCGAGGCGTTCCATGCGTGCAAGATCACGGTCCTCGCCGGTATATTCGTCGATGGCGATGGAGAAGCCGCTTTCGTGCAGTCTTGCCGCAAAATGCGCCATGACGTCGGGATCGTCATAAGGGTTCTCGCGGATCTCGCCGGCTATCGCCTCCAGCGGAAGACCCGCCTCGTGGGCGGCAAGCCGCAGCCGCTCCACTTCCTGGCGCATCGCCTGGGGTGTGCGGTAAAGCCCGGCCTGGAAGCTGATGATGAGCGCGACATTGGCGCGGGCGAGCACACCGGTATTGAGGATGTGCAGGCTGCGGCAGAGGCCGTCCACGGCGGCGCGCTCCTCCTCGGGCACGGCCTGGAAGAATTCGCCGGGAGAGCAGGGCAGGCCCGCCGTGCTCGCGCGGATGAGACCCTTGAAGGCTGCGATCTGCAACTCGCCGTCCGCCCGCTCGCTGAAGATCGGCTGCAGCGCCGATTGCAGGAGATAGGGGCCATAGACCGCGCTGAACGCACCGTCCGGCTGGCGGACGAGATTGGAGAAGATGCTTCTTTCGCTCATGCAGCGCACCATCCGCTGGAACGATATCGACGGCAGGAGAATAGGGGTGATCCGTTAACGCGGGCTTAATCCTTCGCGTAAAAATTTCCGCGTCACTCGGCAATCTCAACCATTTGGTGTGTGTTGCGCGCGCCTGGGCCGCGATCCATTCGCATTGCTGATGGCGTTCATGAATTTTTGCCCGCGCGCCCGGATTTCCCGCTTTTTTCACCCTTCGCGCTTGCAAGACCCGCCCACATTCGACATAGACCTAACCGCTATGGAGCCCGGCGCTCCGGGTCCATGGCGTCACGCCGTCTTTGAACCCGATGAGGACATCTCCATCATGGCCTTTCTTGCCGACGCCCTTTCCCGTGTGAAGCCTTCCGCCACCATCGCCGTTTCCCAGAAAGCGCGGGAGCTGAAAGCGAAAGGCCGCGATGTCATCGGGCTTGGCGCGGGCGAGCCGGACTTCGACACGCCGGACAATATCAAGAAGGCCGCCATCGACGCGATCAACCGCGGCGAGACGAAGTACACGCCGGTCGCCGGCATTCCGGAACTGCGCGACGCCATCGTCAAGAAGTTCAAGCGCGAAAACAATCTCGACTACACCGCCGCGCAGACCATCGTCGGCACGGGCGGAAAGCAGATTCTTTTCAACGCCTTCATGGCGACGATGAATCCGGGCGATGAAGTCGTTATCCCGACACCTTACTGGGTCTCCTATCCGGAAATGGTGTCGCTGTGCGGCGGCACGCCGGTCTTCGTCGCCACGACGCAGGAAAACAAGTTCAAGCTGAAGGCGGAAGACCTTGAAAAGGCGATCACGCCGAAGACCAAGTGGTTCATCTTCAACTCGCCGTCCAACCCCTCGGGCGCGGCCTACAGCCACGACGAGTTGAAGGCGCTGACCGACGTCCTGATGCGCCACCCGCATGTCTGGGTGCTGACCGACGACATGTACGAGCACCTGACCTATGGCGACTTCAAGTTCGCGACGCCGGTCGAAGTCGAACCCGGTCTCTATGACCGCACGCTTACCATGAATGGCGTCTCCAAGGCCTATGCGATGACCGGCTGGCGTATCGGCTATGCGGCCGGCCCGCTCGCCCTCATCAAGGCCATGGACATGATCCAGGGCCAGCAGACCTCCGGCGCCTGCTCGATCGCCCAGTGGGCGGCCGTCGAGGCGTTGAACGGCACGCAGGACTTCATCCCGGAAAACAAGAAGATTTTCGAGGGTCGCCGCGACCTCATCGTCTCCATGCTCAACCAGGCCAAGGGCATCGAGTGCCCGTCGCCTGAAGGTGCGTTCTACGTCTATCCGTCCTGCAAGGGCCTGATCGGCAAGACCGCCCCGTCGGGCAAGGTCATCGAGACAAGACTTCGTTTCGGAATTGCTGGAAGCAGAAGGCGTCGCCGTCGTGCACGGCTCGGCCTTCGGCCTCGGCCCGAACTTCCGCATTTCCTATGCCACCTCGGAAGCCCAGCTCGAGGAAGCCGGCAAGCGCATCCAGCGCTTCTGCGCGGCCTGCAAGTAAGCGAACCCTGTTCGGAAAAGAAAAACCCGCCGTCACCGGCGGGTTTTTTGTTTGTGCGCGAATGCCGCTCACGCTTTTTTGTCGCCGGCCGGTGAA
>APMI01043108.1_pt1 | contig 19652 bp, 16 predicted proteins | sample 667938 | NCBI WGS metagenome assembly APMI01 (sample SAMN01084076, study PRJNA167559) | wastewater metagenome | biome: Wastewater | place: Denmark: Ejby Moelle, Odense | collected 2011-11-28 | reverse complement strand
CTGCCCCCTGCCATTCCATTCTGTCAATCTTCCTTCGTCCCAGCCGTACCGTGGCCCGCCACGTGATTCATGCCTGAGGGACGATCCAGCCAATATCATGAACGCCGGTAACTCCAAAAGCTTTGATGTTAACGCCAGTCGGTGCTACTTTCAACCGATAGAAGACAGTTACATTCGCCTCCGGGCGCTCGATAGCTTCCCTGAAGAACAACGACCCCGGGCACAAAGTTGCTTCTCTTTCACCTATCCAGCAAAAGAATAGCGGTTGCTCGGTAAGGACAATGCGGCGAGGCAACGAGTTGCTTCTTCCACCAACCACGGCCACGTCTTGGCACATCATCGTTTCGCCGCTGCCACCCCAGATGTCTTTTCGCGTCGGTCTGCCAACCGACGCTTGGTCGTCACGCGCGACAATCATGCTCGTCCGAGAGCGGTGAACCCTATAATTCGAAGCTCCGTATTCGATGTTTCTTTTCAGCAGGAAGGCCAGACATGAATCTTGTCGCACGTCTCGGGCAAATAGAGCTGAACTAGTTGGGTAAAGCTGCCATGCGTTCCCTCTGAGATAGAAGGAGGAGATCAAACTCTTGGAAACAGCATAGCCAGCGGTCGAATCCGATAGCCAAACTACATCCTCAGTAGAGTGCGGCAACTCAAGCAGCGAACCTGTCTTGATCGACACTAGTGTCCAGCGCAGTCCATGGTCAGGTGCCACACTGAACAGCACGAGGCCCTTTGAATTCGGCGACCAGTAGGCGCGATCTGCGGGCGGGATTGCGATTGTTCGAGACAACTTCCTCCGTCGATTGTCCAGAACTGCCAACACGGATTGCTGTTTGACTTGGCAAATCACGACCGACAAACTGCCGTCGGGTGAAACATTGACATTCGCAAGGGTATCAGGGACCGTCGCTCCTGCCGGCAATTGAACCAGCACTGATGGGCAGCAGACGTAGTGATTAGCTCCGACCACACGCATCGGCGTGTATTCGACAGCAGGGCGAATACCCACCGTATGATTCACAACGATTTGTAGCCCAGGACCCAAAACTCCGACTGCTAGAACTGCAATTGCGAGCATCTCACTTCACCTCTAGGGTTATCGTCTTGGCGGCCTCACCGTTGGTCCCTCGACTCACATGTATCGCGCGGTTGTTCGAATGAACGAAGCACTGGCGCAAGAATTGGGCCGTAGTCACCATCAAGATCCTTCCAGCCGATGTCAAATCGAAAGGTTCCATCCGTTGCCGTGTTTTGCGAGGTGTGAACGGCGATTATATCGGGGGAAGCCACATATATTCGCTCCTTTCTGCCAATCCTTACTACACGAAGTTCTGAGCGCCTCAACGACGCGTTTGATCTCGGCCCGATTAGTAACAACCCGCGGGGCTCCAAATCGAGACCACTGATGCGTGGGCGGTAAGGAAAGGTGGTCCCCCCTAAACGAGAAGCTATTTACGCTCTGAATCTCAATAGAGCGAGCTCGCAATTGGAACTGGCTGTTGGCCACAAAGCCATTAGGGGCTTCGTGGCACCCACAGCAGAACCAGACCACAACGGCTAACGAATAGCGCAATCTGGACCAATATAGGTTGTCTTTAGCCATATACCACCCGTCCAACACCTTGGAGGACCAAGGAGCGACCCCCGGGGGGTTCTCAATGGTCGTTGGCGAACTCATCGCTGCTGCTTGGTACGCATCCCCAAGTGTACACCCACGAGCAAATGCAGTCCAGAACTTCCGACGAAACCTTCCCCAACAGCTCTCAACCGCCGAACCGGCCTGCGACACATGGCAAAAGAAGCCATACCCATTGTTCCCCATCACGCCTCCGCCTTGTGAAACATTAATGCCCATAGCCTGAGCCCAAACGTATATATGCGGTGCATTGGCTTGCATAAACCAGCAATCTCCTGAATCATTTTTCTTGTCATATCCAGCCGTATCGCAACGGTCAAGCCACGCGAATTTTAGGCGCTTCGTCCTTAGCAAGTCTGGCAAGAACCAGTCAGACCTTTTTATTCGGGAGGGGTTGGCGTAGTTATATATCCAGGTACTTCCGAATTCGATGCCCATTTCTCCATTCGAGTTTGGCTCATCCTCTCCGTGGCCAAATATGTGAAAATATTGCACTGATGTTTGCATCCACGTGAGAACATTATCCAAGGTACCTTGCGTATTTCTATCTTCTCTCCGTAGAAAAGGACTCTCGATGGTAAGCGATGGAACATAATCGCGAACTCCGGATTGCTTCTACGAACCCAAGAAACAGTACGAACTTCAAGGATTCTTACGAATAATCTAGCACTGTGGGGAGATTGGACGGAAGCCTCGTGGTGTCGTGAATTCCGATGACAAAGTTTTCGCTACACTCTTGCTACATATCTTCCCGGATGCAGAAACTGTCGTTGAGAACACGCCTTGTGCGGAAGACTGGCTCAGCCATGAGGCGGCATATTACAGATTAAATACATGTCTGATTGCCGCCCCTTCGATGGTTATTGTTTCTTGTGGGCGAAATCGACTCGTGGGGAGCCGGTACGTGCCCCGAGAGCGCTTAAAGAGCGTGTGCATGAGTTCGCACCACGCTATGGGTTCAGGCGCATTCACGCGCTGCTTCAGCTAGTAACCTGAAGGCAGTTCATCGTATCTGGAAAGAAGAAGGCCTTGGGTTCAAGCACAAGCGGCGCAGGAAGCTCATCGTAGCGAACACCGAGAGACCAATCCTTGCATAACCGAATCAGGCTTGGTGCCTGGCCCTCTGCTACGAGAGGCTTGAGAACGGACGAACCGTTCGCACCCTGGGAGTTCTCGATTACTTCACTAGGGAGTACCTTTTGGTCGAGGCGGCTTCGACCTTCCCTCCGTTTGTGGCCGAGACGGAGCTCGAATGGCTATGCTTGGTCCACGGCAAACCTGAAGCGATCCTTTCTGACAACGGCCCAGAGTTCAGAGGACGCTTCCTGATGGAGTTGCAAGCCGCTTCATTCAGCCCGGCAAGCCGTGGCAGAATGGCTATATCGAAAGCTTCTTCGGCAAGCTTCGTGATGAACTACTCTCCTGCGAACGCGTCGCAAGCGGGGCCGAACTCCAGTCCGCGCTCGATGACTTTCAGAAGCTCTACACCAACAAGCGCCCCCATCTTGACCTCGGAGGCATGACCCCCGCGAGATTCAAGAAAGGATTGCTTACAGCAACAAACGAGAACAAGGAGACAATCCTAGGGGTCTAGGCTGGTCAATAAATGGGGACTAGTCAAAAATAGCTACATACATACAGGTTAAATCAAAGTCTCGCTAACTGCGTGGACACTGACCAAAATCTTTATGCTCACCAAGTTTTGTTTATTTTCTATTGCTAACCAACCAATCCGCCGCAGTTTCGATCACGAATGATTGCGGTTAAGTACCCAAAATCCCGCGTTCAAAGAAAGGGCATAGGTGACCCAAAGCAAGTATGGAATGAGTAATCCGCCTGCAATCGCATCCACTTGATACGCGGTCGATAGATTCCAGGCGATCACTCCCCAGAGAACAATCATCTCGACAAGAGCCAATCCAATTTGCTTCGAGCCAAAGAAAATCCAAGACCAAGCAAGGTTAAAGACTAATTGCAAGACGAATGGCAAAAACCAAGAACCGACCCCCTCAGCGAGCCAACACCTCCAGCCTGAAATAGAGATCAAAAGATATAACGTGATCCAAACCGGGCCAAAAACTGAATTAGGGGGATTCCATCGCGGCTTCCGGAGTTGAACATACCAAGTTGGAATACTCCGAATATTTGCGATACTTCCCAGAAGCCCGATGACTTGGCAAACCACGACTAAAACGACTAGAACAATAATATTCATCTTTATGGCCTAGAAGAATATCCAAATATGATCTTCAGGTTTCGAAAAATACTTGGACTCCTCAAACCAAAAAACTCCCAATAACCGGGCAGTCTGAAAGCCGAAAAAGTGGTGTCCTTTGCCGGCTTTCTTCGCCATGCAAAGGCACGCTAATTCGCAGAGGCTAAACCCTCGGCGGTGCAGGCGAGAACCTCTTCCGCGATAATTGGATTTTCTACTCGCTCGTCAGAAACTAGTTGGCCGTCCTTAAAACGAACGATACGCTTACAGTGATTTGCCACGTCCGGTTCGTGAGTCACGATCACGATTGTCTTCCCTTCTGAGTTCAACTGTTGAAAAATCGCCATAATCTCTTCGGTTGTTCTCGAGTCCAGTGCTCCAGTCGGTTCGTCCGCCAAGATCAACGCGGGATCGTTGACCAATGCACGAGCAATAGCGACTCTTTGCTGCTGACCGCCTGACATCTCAGTTGGAGTGTGATGACTTCGATCACCTAAACCGACCTGAGAAAGCCGTTTCTTTGCAGCTTCTACCCTTCCTTTCAAGCCACGGAAGTTGTAGAAGCGCGGCATTTCAATATTGGCCAAGGCACTGGTTCGAGCAATCAGATTGAAGTTTTGAAAAACAAAGCCAATCTTTGTGCATCGAACCATAGCTAGTTCATCATCGTTCAATGTGCTGACTTCCAAACCGTCTAGAAGGTACGAACCAGTGCTCGGCACATCCAAACATCCAATGCTATTCATGAAAGTAGACTTTCCAGAACCTGACGGTCCCATGATTGCCACCAAATCCCCTTCCGGAATTTCCAGATTCACTCCCCTGAGAGCTACGACTTCCGTCGATCCCGACGAGTATGTCTTCCCCAAGTTTTTGACTTCAATCAGGTTCTTATTCATAGTGCAATGCCTCGATTGGTCGTAGTTTTGATGCTTTAAGAGCTGGGTAGAAGCCAAAGAAGACTCCAACAATCGCGCTAAAGCCGAATGCAAGGATTACAGTAGATGGTGCAATCGAAACTGACCAACCGTTTGTTTTGCTAACAATAGCTGCTCCCGCATATCCCGTTCCCACACCTAAGATTCCGCCGAGAGAAGATAGGAACAAAGCTTCGAAAACGAACTGTGCAAGAATGTCGCGCCTTCGAGCACCAATAGCTTTTCGAACGCCAATTTCACGGGTTCGCTCCGTTACCGAAACCAACATGATATTCATAATCCCGATACCGCCAACGCCAAGCGAGACGATAGCAAGACATGTGATTAGCGTTGTGAACGTGCTTTGTTGCTCGTTTTGAGCTTCCATCAGGTCTGCCTGGTTGAAAATGATGAAGTCAAGCGTTTCACCGGTCAACTTGTGCCTTTTCTTTAGCAGTGCGGTTATCTCGTTTTGAGCCTGAGTCATAACGTCAGTTGACTTGGCTTGGCATGTAATGTTTTGAACATTTTGCAGTCCGAACAGCCGCTTCATCGCGGTGAGCAAAGGAACATAAACGCCTGAGTCAGGGTTTCGAGGTCCCATACCGCCTTTCTTTTTTAGAACTCCGATGACCTGAAAACTCTGTCCAGCCACTCGAACAACCTGGTTTATGGGTGACTTTGTCCCGAACAAATCTGTTGCCGTTGTCGCACCCAAGACAACCATTCGTCGACGGTGCTTGTTTTCGTCTTCGGTGAAAAACCTACCTTTCTCAATCTGGTGATTGTTGATCGTTGTGTAGTTAACACCAACTCCGTTAACCGTCACATTATCATTCTTGTTCGTTGCTTTTACCTGGGCTGACTGGCTAACCTGCGGAGCAACAGCCTGAACATCCTTGCACTCCTTTAAGATCGCTTCGGCATCTTCAAGCTTGAGTGTGCTCTTAGTTCCAAATCCCATCGAAATAGCGCCGTTCTTTTGTTGTCCGGGCATTACCGTTAGCGAGTTTGTGCCCATTTTCTTTAGGCTCGCGGCAACGGCTGCCTTGGAGCCTTCTCCAATGCCGATCGCGACGATCACAGCGCCAACTCCGATAATGACTCCGAGAGTTGTGAGGAATGCTCGTAGCTTGTTCGCTGAGACTCCGCGCATCGCCATCATCACACTGATGGCGAGCGCTGTCAAATCCCAAGATGCTGGCGGTTGAAGTGCCTGGCGTTCAGAACTCATTTCTTTCCTCCCGAAGGCGGCCCTCCAGGACCACTGGCGAAAGCAGATTTCGGCGCCGAGTCGTCAACTGCGGGTTCATTCTTCGATACAATGACTCGGTCCCCTTCCGATAAGCCTGATTTGATCTCAGTGATATCCGTTCCTATCAACCCAACAACAACCTTGCGCTGCTCTGATTTAACGTCGGTCAAGGTGTTTGGATCGGACGGTGTCTTGCCATCACTAACAACCGGCTTCCCACCGACTGCGACCTCTACGGTTGCCTCTTCACCATGCACAGTCACAGCCTCAGACGGAATTGTTAGTACATCATTTGCCTCGCCCTCAATGAATTCGCAGGTTGCATTCATCTGCGGCTTCAGGTCCGAGAAGCCTTTTGCCTTGTTGTCAACTTCGACTCTAACATGAATGGTCGTCACGTTTGACTCGACAACACCTTGAGGGTTAATCTTTGTGACTTTGCCCGAGAACTGACGATCAGGATAGGCATCAAAAGTGATATCAACCTTTTCTCCAATTCGAATACTAGCAATGTCGGTCTCGTCGACTGCCACATCGACATACATTCGCGAAATGTCCCCCAAAGTGACAATAGAAGTTCCGGTGGAGTTTAGAGAAAGACCCGAGGTAATGATTGTTCCTTGCTCGACGCTTTTCGTTAACACAACTCCGTCGCTAGGAGCGGTTACGACTGTTTGGTCTAGTGTGGTTTTAGCATTTGCGAGTTGAGCTTTGGCACTAGCTACACTTGCCGCTGAAGAAGTAATGTCTAACTTCTTTATTGATCCGTTTGCTTTCGCTGCAACCGCATCTCTAAGTTCAGCTTCCGCTGCGCTAACTGCCGCAATGGCCTGAGCTTCGGCTCCCTTATATTCCTCCAAAGCGCTTTGCTTTGTCTTTACTAAGTATCGATTAGCCTTTGAAGTGTTATAGGCAGCCAATGCTTGTCGAACGGTCGCGTCTGATGACTCCTTCTCCGCTATCTGCTGGGCAGAAATCGTATCCAGTTTCGACTTTGCAGAATTCACAGTTGCACGAGTCACTCCTGCATTCGCTGCCGCCGAATCGACCGTGGATTGCGAAACGAAACCTTTGGTCAATAGGGCTTTTTGACGAACCAAGTTTGCTTGGGCGTATTTATCGTTGGCGACTGCCTGATCATAGGTGGCTTGAGCAGAAGCTCGATCTTGGGTTTGTGTACTCGTCAGCTTCGTACGGTCTTGAACGGCTGATTCGTAAACAGCTTTCGCCTGATTAATAGCAGCGTCAGTAAGTGTCGGTTGAGCTGAGTTCTCTGTTTGAACAGAAACTCTACGTGCCGTTGCTTGAACAAGCGCAGCCTTTGCGGATGCAAGCGTTGCGCGAGCTTGCTGAACTGCGATATCCGCCTGTGTTATGGTCAGACGATACGTTTCACCACTTTGAGTTTCCTTTGCTTCAGCCGAATCCGTACTCGCCTTTGCCTGATTGTAGGTAAGAAGAGAGTCCGTCGGATCAATTTTCGCGATGATCTGGCCAGATTTCACCTTCGATCCAACATCAACTGCTAAAAGATCGATTCGACCGCCAGCTTTGGACTTCACGTCAACCGTCGTCCAGGCTTGTAAGGTTCCTGTAGCTGAAACTGTCTTTTTTACACTTCCTTTCGACACCGAAGCAATTGTGTAAGTCGTTTTTCCGACTGGTTTTGCGGCCGTCAGTTTAACATATGCAAATCCGACGACGACAACACCAAGGACCGAAAGTGCGATAGGTACAGGTCTCATATATTGTCTCCAAGTAGCGATTCCGCATTGCCGATGGATTTCTGAAGGGAAACATCTGCGGTGTATAAGGTGTAGAGGGCTTGGACGTAATTAGTCTGAGCCTGAACTAGTTGAGCTTGCGCTGTAATAACGTCAACAACAGTACCGATCCCTTCTTTACGTGACTCCGACGCAGATTTATAGTTGATCTCAGCAGCAGTCAGTGCTGTCAAAGCAGCGGGTACCGAGGCTTTTGCGTTTTCCAAGGTTCGATAGGCAGTTTCGATTTCTAGCTTTGCCGTTAACCGAGCCGAAGCGAGTTGAGCTTCGGCAGCTTTAGCATTCATTTCTGCTTGCTTGATCGCCGAAGTGTTGGCTCCGCCATTGAACAATGGAAGCGATGCACTAATCGATATCGCTCTCGTGTTGCTCTGATTTTGTAGAAATACTGCAGACAAATTTGAATCGACCGAAATGGTCAGACTGTTCTTTGCCTTTGCCAGACGAACACTAGCTTTTAGCGCTTCGACTGTCTGTTGTGCCTGAAGGACGTCAGGACGATTGGTAAACCCAGACTTTATAAGTTCTGTTAATGAACTTGTAGACTGAGCGAAGGCCGGATTACTGCTATTAACGTCTTCCAGACTTAACTCGATTTCTGTCGATATTCCTAAGGCTTGCTTAAGCTGCGCATAAGCGACGTTTCGAGTGTTCTGCGCTGTCAGTAGGGTAACTTTTGCCGTCTCGTAATCTGCCTGAGCCTGTAGGATGTCTTTCTGAGCAGATATACCTTCTTTTGCTTGATCAGCCGTCATCTCATAGGTCGCTTTCGTTCGCTCAACTGTTGCTTCCTGAACTTTTACTAACTCAGTTTGCTTTAGAGCTTCATAGTAGTAAGTAGCAGCGTTGCTGATTGTCACCAGTCGTTGATTGGCCGTATTGAACTGATATGCCTTACTCGTAGCCCTAGCGTTTTGCTCGGTCGCAACCCTTTGACCCGAGTCCATGATGTTGTAAGACAAAATGACATCCGCTTGTCGCGTTGCTGAAGTGCCTTGAATCGTGGTTGACGAGTTTGGAAGTGTGTTCGAATAAGAGTCGTTCGTCGAAAAGTCAAGCGACAAACTGGGCCAATAGGCCGCCTGCGCCTGCTGGTGAAGCGCACGCGCTGCCAGTTCTTGCGCTTTCGCTGCTGCCAAGTCTGGCTGCTGACTGATAGCAATTTTGATCGCTTGCGCTAGATTCAGAAGCTTCGGTTTTTCAGTAGCTGTCTGGGCTTGAGATGCAGCGGCGATCACAAATGTCGCACACAATGGAATTCCTCGGTTTAGCCTTAATGTCACTTTTTTCTCCTTGTTTCTGAGTGTGTCGGCCATTTATGAATAAAACATGAGCCTCCCAGATTCAAGAATTCGCCATAGGGCCTTGGTCCCAAAACCTTTTCATGAGTCGCGGATTACGGGCTCATATTTTCTATTTCTTCTCAAACCGAGTTCGAGACCTCTAATTTCCGCTAAACCTTTGAGACGGCCTAAGTAGGTATATCCAGGGTACGCACTAGATCGGTAAGGATCAGAAGAGAGTAAGTGACCATGATCTGGCCGCATGGGCAGCGAGATTTTTCGCTCGTCAGATATCTCAATAGCTGTTTGAACGATCTCGACCATGTTATGTAAGCCACGCAGATGATCATCCTCAAAAAAGCTCCCATCTTCCTCGACATATACACTTCGTAGGTGTAAAAAGTGGATTTCCTCGGAAAACTCTCGGAGCATTTCTGGGAGGTTATTTCTCATATTCGAACCAAGTGACCCCGTACAAAACGTGATTCCATTGGCTTTCGATGGGACAAGGTTTATCAACCTTGCGAGGTCGTCCTTTGTGCTAGCAACTCGGGGTAATCCGAAGATAGGAAATGGAGGGTCATCTGGGTGAATCGCCAATTTGATCTCGCACTCATCAGCAATCGGGACAACCGCAGAAAGAAATACTCCGAGCGAGTGTCGTAGCCGTTCGGCATCCCAACCGTCATACCACGCTAATCTGTCTCGAAAAGCATCTAAAGTTAGATCCTCAACTGTGCCAGGCAAACCCATCAGAACTACTTTCGAGATCTGATCTTTTCGCGCTTCAGTCATCGTCTCAAACCGCTTAGTCGCCTGTTCAACGACAGCATCCGAAAAGGCTTTTGCTGCGTTCGGTCTTTTCAGAATAAAAAGGTCAAAACAGGCAAAGTCGGTCACATCGAAACGTAACGCCTGAGCTCCGTTTCGATGGACGGAGTCAAGTTCAGTACGCGTCCAATCGGTGACGGCCATGAAGTTATAACAAATTGTTTTGATCCCGCAGGCCGATAGATTGCGAATCGTCTTTTGGTAGTTGGAAACAAATTCCTCCCACTTCCCCGCTTGTCTCTTTATATCTTCGTGAACCGGAACACTCTCAACAACTGACCATACGAGGCCCGCTGCTTCGATCTTCTCTTGATATGTTTTTATTTCCTCAATCGACCACACTTGCCCAGGGCCAAGGTGATGAAGCGCTGAAACAACCCCTGTCGCCCCAGCTTGCCTAATATCGGCCAATGTCACCGGGTCGGTCGGGCCAAACCAACGCATTGTTTGTTCAAAGCTACCCATGATTAGCGCAACGCCTCCGAGCCATTCGATAGATAGTTCTCCAATTGAGCTCTGCTCGGGCTTCCCTCCCAATCTCCTTTTGTTTGGCAACAAATAGCGCCTAGTGCGTTTCCCCGTCTCATAGAATCGGGCCAGCTTAACCCATCCAAATAGCCGGATAATAACCCAGCGGCGAAAGCATCGCCGGCTCCAATCGGATCGACAACTGTTGGCACGTTAAACCCAGCCATGTGGAGAGTTGAATCCCGCTCAAAAAGCCAGGCTCCGTTTGCGCCATCCTTAATGACGGCGGTACACACGCCGTGATCAAGCAAGACATGGCCAATCTCTGCAGGAGTCGCCTTTCCGGTTAACATCTCTCCTTCGGGGAGCCCAGCAAGGAAGACTTTTATGTTGGGTAGAAGAGGCAGGATTGCTCGGCGAGCGATCTCATCAGTCCACAATTTTCGTCGATGGTTCGGATCAAACCAAATCGGTATCTGCAACCTTGAAGCTCGTTCGACAAGACTATTTACAAGATCAAGACATCCGTCACTGAGTGCCATTGTGATTCCACTCAAAAACAGCACGGACGCATCTGAATAACACTTCTGATCGAATGTTGCCGATGACGTTTGACTCATTGCCGAGCCGGATCGGTAATAGATCACCTCAGGCTCAGCACCTGGTCGAGGCGTTTTCACCATGAGAGCAGTTGGTCCAGATGATGACGATTGAACGTATGTTGTATCGACACCTTCGCCTCTTAATCCGCGTAAAATCACGCGCCCGAAGTGATCGTCTCCGAGCATCGATACCCAGCGAACAGGGTGTCCAAGTCTTGCCAAACCGATGGCAACGTTCACTTCGGCGCCAGCAAAGGTTAGCTCTAGCTGACTACCTCGGTCAATCGGACGATGTTGACTTCCATTCAGCCCGATTAGGCTCTCACCGAACAGCACAACTGGTTTCATCTTGTCTTCGCTGCCGCCACAAACTGATTTGCCAAGCGGGTTAAGCCGCGCCAATCCTTGTCCAACATGAGTTTGGTGTCCACAAGGTTACTACCGACCCCAACGGCAGGGCAAACCTGAAGAAACTCGCCAACATTTTCTAATGTAACGCCTCCTGTCGGCACGAACTTGATAAACGGGAGCGGCCCTAAAATCGTTTTGATGTAGCTCAAGCCAAGACTGCCGGCGGGAAATAGCTTCACGTAATCGGCTCCACATTGGTGCGCAGTATAAATCTCAGTTGGAGTCATTGCTCCACAACAGATAGGAGTTTCTTTGGATACTGCATACGAAACTACTTCAGGCAGCAAAACAGGAGTAACCAAAAACTGGGCACCTGAATCGAGCGCATTTAGCGCGTCGTCTGTGGACAACACGGTTCCTGCACCAACGACGATATCGTCGCCGAACCTTTCACGGACTAACTGGATACCATCAAGAGCCCCAGGGGTGTTAAGGGTGATCTCAATTTGCCTGATACCGCCGGCTGCCAGCGCATCGGATGTCTTGAGGATGTCTACTTCATTCTTTGCCCTCAATATAGCTACTAATCCACTTAACATTTATCCGTAAATCTCCTTTCAAATAGTTTAGTTGATTACAGCTCCAAGATTTGAGCAGACGCCCGTAGATTGGTCGCGTTTGGCATCAAACATAACGAGATTCCAAGACACGGTGTTTGTCCAACTATCATAACTACCTGATTATTGAAAAATACAACCTCCAGGTATTAACTTCCACAGATTGCAAACCGACCCGAAAACTATTAGGCTGTCGAATTCCTAATTTTGGTACATGGATAGGTTAAAGCTCTTAGTCATAGATGACGACCCCAAAACAGTAAAGAGCCTTGGCAGAATATTGGATAATATTCGACCGCTGTGGACTCTGACCTGGGCTGATGGAGTACGAACTGGAATCAAGTTGTTCCGCGAGAACAACTATGATGCTATTTTGCTGGACATTCGAATGCCAGTCGAAGATGGTTTTAAGTTCTTGGAAATCACGAGTCAAGAAATAGCAAGGACATTCACCCCGCTCATTATCGAAACCGGGAGTCTTGAAAAGGGATGGAAAGCAAAGGCTCTTCGATTGGGAGCCAGCGATCTCATCGAGAAACCGTTCGACATAGATGAAACGGTGCAAGTGGTCGAGTCTCTTGTTGAACGCTCTAGAAACCATCGCTCTCTATTTGAACAAGCAGAGGGCCTACGTGAACTCGCCGAAAACAAAAATCGCGAACTCGAAGCCAGCAAATTCTCATTTCTGATTCGTCTTGCTCAGGCATGCGAGGTTCGGGATCAAACTACCGGACATCATGTCGTGCGAGTAGCCAATCTATCTACATTTATTGGAAAGGTGGTCGGTTTTTCAGAAGAACACTTAACGAGCTTTTATGCAGCCAGTGCTTTACATGATATTGGGAAGCTGGGCATCCCAGACAGTATCTTGCTGAAACAAGGACCGCTGAGCACAGAAGAAAGAATGACGATGGAACTCCACTGTCAAATCGGTGCGGATCTTCTTTCGAAGTCACACTCTCTTGAACTCGTTGAATCGATCATCGGACACCAATTTCCATCGCAATTTCAAGAGGACTCAACGCTACAAATGGCAAGAGCGGTGGCACTAAATCATCATGAATCTTGGGACGGTTCTGGATATCCAAATGGGTTCGCCGCGAGAGACATCCCGATTGAAGCAAGAGTCGTCTGTGTGGCGGATGTCCTAGATGCGTTGACTTCTGATCGACCTTATCGAAAAGCGTGGAGTTTTCAACAAGGACTAGCCTTTCTATCCGAGCGCTCCGGCAAACAGTTTGACCCTGCTGTCGTCCAGATTTGCCAAGACAACCAGTCAAAGATATTCGAACTCCTAGAGTCCCCAACCCTATATTCAAAGGAGACCGTTGTCGCAGCGTAGCACTTGTTCTCAGATATCGGATTTGTATCTCAAGGCGATGGACGAAAGCCCGTTCGGCTTCATCGTATGGGACCATCAGGGTAACGTGGCGTTTTGGAACAAAAGCGCTCAAACCATCTTTGGTTGGACCACCGAAGAAGTTCAGGAATTCGATGGACCAGACTTTTTGGTCTGTGAGGAGAACATCGATCAAACCAGAAAGCTACTAGATCTTGTCCTCGCCGATCACCCAGTTTACGACGCTGTAACTCCTAATCGAACAAAAGAAGGTAAGAAGATCCTTTGCTCATGGCATCTGGTCACCTACAAAGATGCGGATGGAAGGATATCACACTTCGCTACTATTGTTCAAGAGGTCACCAACCAAATTTCCGGTCCATCAAAAGAGCTTTCGAGCGAAACACTCTTTCAGTCAAGTTTCCAGCGCGCCGCAGTTGGCCTTGCGTTTCTAGATCATGATTTAGTGTTCAAGCATGTTAATCCTGCGCTTTGTCGGATTTTTGGGTGTGCACGAGGATACTTTGAAAGGCTAGAGTTGTCCAACCTGATCGCGGAAGATGAAGCGGGAGCGATTCATTCTTCGCTCACAGATTTTCAGGCTGGCTCAATCAACCGGTGCTCAATATCGACGAAAGCTACAAAGCTTGATGGTACGGAGATTGACATTGAGATCAGCCTTTCGAATATTTCTGAAGCGGAGAACGTTCGATGTTGCACCTTATGCGAAATCGTGGATGTTAGCAAGGATCGCAAAGCTGAGGCAGCGCTCCGTCAAGCTCACCAAGAGGCTGAAAGCGAAAGGAGAAAAACCCAAGAAGCTAATCGTCAGTTTGAAGAAGCTTTGGTTGAAGCCGAACAGATTACAGTGATGATCGAGCAGAAGGAGTATGCACTTCGCACGGTTATTGCTAGCATTTCGTCGATCCTATTAGTAACAAATACTCTCGGGTTTGTCGAGCAATGGAACCCGGCTGCCGAACGAACCTTTGGGCTAGCAAGCGAAGAGGTTGTCCATCGACACATAGGTGCGCTCGACCTGCCATGGGACTCGAACTTAGTTGAAAATGCCATCAACGAATGCCTTCTGACTGAGCAACTTATCTCAATTGATGACCTTCCCTACCAGACTCCCGAAGGGAAAAATGGCTATTTTGCGATCAAGGTTCACCCGATGCAAGTACCTGGTCGAAGTGTTGAGGGTGTGCTTATTGTTGCCGCAGATATTACTGAACGCCGCTTGGTCGAACGACAACTTGTGTTATCACAAAAGATGGAGTCGCTTGGCGAACTCACGGCGGGAATAGCTCATGAACTGAACACTCCTACTCAGTTCGTATCAGATAACACCCGTTATGTCCGCGATTCGTTCAAAAAGATTGCCGGTGTGGTCGCAGATAGCAAGTCCATCGATATCGACAAACTAGATGCACAAGGGCTTCGCGATGCACTACAAGCTGTTCGTGATAAATGGGCCAGTTTGAAAGGTGATGTGATCCTTCAGAACGTTCCTGAAGCACTTGATGAATCTCTCGACGGACTAAAAAGGATTGCGACAATCGTTCGGGCGATGAAAGATTTCTCTCATCCCGGAGTAGATGGAAAGTCGACGGTTGATCTTAATCGATGTATCGAGAGCACCGTGACGGTCGCTCGAAACGAATGGAAGTATGTTGCGGATTTGGAGCTAAAGCTTGATCCCAATATGCCGATGGTGCCGTGCGTGCCCGGACAGATCAACCAAGTTATCCTAAATATTCTGGTCAACGCCACCCATGCCGTGGCCGATGCATGCGTCGGAGAGATGCGCAAAGGAACTATCACAGTTTCTACGTATTTCAACGAGAAATGGGCCTACTTTGCGATAAGGGATTCAGGAACGGGAATCCGTGCCGAAATAAAAGATAGGATTTTCGACCCGTTCTTTACGACAAAAGATGTCGGACGAGGCACTGGACAAGGTTTGGCACTAGTCCATTCGGTCATCGTAGGCGGTCATCAAGGACAGATTCTTGTGGATAGTGAAATTGGAGTTGGAACAACAATGACGGTTTGTTTGCCGCTTACACAGGCCGAGGAGAGTGCGGCGTGATCCAATCTTTGTTGCACTCAGATTCAACGGTTAGCGTTCTGTTCGTAGACGATGAGAGCGAACTTCTTCATGGTTTGTCGAGGGCATTAGGCAACTTAACAAACTGGAAACTTTATTTCGCGGGATCCGGAAAAGAAGGAATCGAGTTACTCGATAACCATCGAGTTGACGTGGTCGTCTCCGACATTCGAATGCCGATCATGAACGGCGTTGAGTTCTTGGACGTGGTACGAGCTGCCTATCCACAGATCATGCGCATCGTGCTGTCAGGGCAAGCTGACGCCATCACAGCACTTCGAAGTGCTACCGTCGCACACCAGTTTCTAGCGAAACCTTGTGAAATCGAAACACTTATAAGTACCGTCAACCGCCACCTTTTCCTCAAGGAATCGCTCTCGGGAAATTCGGTAGGCAAGTTTGCGCACGCGATCACAAAGCTGCCGAGTGTGCCGGGCATGTACACCGAAATCACAAACGAGCTTAACAAAGTTGAGCCATCGACTGCCAAGGTTTGTGAGATCGTCGCAAAAGACACTGCGATGACGGCAAAACTTCTCCAATTGGTGAATAGCGCGTTCTTCGGACTTCCGCGAGTGATCCAAAAGCCAAGCGAGGCGGTTTTGGTTCTTGGTTGGGATATTTTACGAGCACTCGTACTCAGCGTCAAAGCCTTTGAACAGTTTGACGTTCACCGATCCGTTAGATTTGACATCGAGCAATTCAATCAAAAGAGTTTGAAGGTTGCGAGCGCCGCAAGGGCATTGGCTATATCTGAAAACCTTCCGCCCTCATCGATCGATGCGGCATATGCTTCTGGCTTGCTCCATGATATCGGGGCGCTAGTTGTGGTTTCGATTCGCCCTGAACTATGGGAGAAGCAGAATCACTTACAACTGAAAAGACATTTATCAGCGAAAGAAGCTCAACTTGAAGCGTTAAACACAACGCATGCAGTGCTTGGCGCGCATCTATTAGCCGTTTGGGGTCTGCCGCTAGAAGTGGTACAGGCAATCGCTAATCTCGGCCTAACACCCGAGCCGGAAAGCATGTCACCTGTGGATCTAGTTCTGGCTAAATCGATCGCTATGGTCGAATCGGAGCTTTCTGGAGAGACTCAATTGGAGGCAGCGTAGAGGTCGATCATGAAAACCAATGACCGAATCCTATTTGTTGATGATGAAGAGAGCTTGCTCAAAGGCATAAATCGTCAACTTGGCGAGGACTTCAATCTTTCGTTTGCCGTTGGAGCTTATGAGGGGTTGAAACTCATTGAAAAAACGGCTCCGTTTGCTGTGGTTGTTGCCGACATGCGGATGCCAGGCATGGACGGAGTCCAGTTCTTGTCTCGAGTATACGAAGACTCACCCGAGACCATACGGATGATGTTGACCGGAAACGCTGAGCAAGATACCGCTGTTCAGGCGGTCAATCATGGCCGAGTGTTTCGATTCCTGAACAAACCCATAGAAACCGAAGACCTAAGATCTGCTCTCAAAGATTGTCTTCATCAATACGAATTAATCAGCGCCGAACACGAGCTTCTTGAAAAGACTCTAAATGGCAGCGTGCGCGTTCTGGTCGAAATACTGTCAATGTCTGATGCAGACCTTTTTGGGCGCGCTCAGTTGATGAAGAAGCGTGCTCATGATATTGCCCTAAACCTTCAGCATCGGGATATGTGGCAACTCGAACTTGCGATTATGCTGGCACCCATTGGCAATGTGGCAATGCCGCCGAATCTTTTAGTGAAGACTCAGGCTTCGAGGAGATTGCCCAACTCTGAGTCGAATATTCTCTCAAAAATCCCGATTATTGGTGCTTCTCTGATATCAAAGATTCCTCGTCTTGAGGAGATAGCAAAGATCGTTCTTTATCAAGACAAGAACTTCGATGGAACTGGCATTCCAAACGACGCGGTCGCTGGAAACGAAATTCCGTTGGCGTCAAGGATACTTCGCGTCGTGAAGGATCTTTCTGAGCTTGAACATCAGGGCATGTCTACATTTGCTTCCTTAACGATCATGAAGGATAAGAAAGGAGCCTATGATCGGAATATCCTTGGAATCTTAGAAGCTCAACTGTCTAACCCTCGTCAAGTTAATGACACCATAGCAAAGAACCCCGTAGACGTTAAAGCGGGAGACCATCTGGCGGTTGATGTCCAAACGTCCGATGGCACTCTATTGCTAAAAGGTGGACAGGTCCTTAGCGACCTTCAGATTGCGCGGCTGCACAACTATGCTGAACTCGGTCAGATCGAAAATCCAGTTTTCGTAGAAGCTTCTATCGCTGAGCTTGATCAAGCAAGCTAGAAGCGTCCGTATGGCGTCATCGGTTCGGGAAGTAGGTGAAGCTCTCCCGTCTCCATTTCGTAAACTGCACCTGCTATCGATGTTTGGCCATCAAGCAAGGCCGACCGAAGGCAGTAAAGATCACGAACTAGATGCTCAATCGTTTGTTTAACATTCTCTTCTACTGACGCTCGGCACAAGTCATGAGGGGTTAAGTTCTTGGCTCGATAAATCGCTTTGAGTACTTCGAATCAGTGCCCCCCCAGCTCCGCCGCGATCACCATCAGGAAGCTGACCGACTGCCAAACAACCCGTATGACCAACAACCATAACCAAGGGAACGTGAAACTCATTGATAGCAATGTCAAGCATCCATTTGGCGCTATCACTCGCCACATTTCCAGGAACGCGACTTGAAAAATTCGTTCCAAGCGGTTGGTCGAAAATGATCTCAGGGCCAACCCGACTATCTGAACAGCAGACTATTCCTGCAATTGGAGCCTGCTTTTCTGAAAGCGATTCTAACTCGGAAATCGAGTAAGTCTTCTTCTCAGGCCTCCCAGATATGAACCTCTGATGCCCGAGAAGAAGACGGTTGAGTGAGATTGTTGCTTGTTCAGTCACGGCATGCTTACGATCTTTGTTGTAAGCGTACACGAACTCTGTCTAATGCAACGGCGACTACGATAATAGTCCCAGTGAGAATTTCCTGCACGTATTGATGAAGCCCCATTTGGCTTCCTCCAGCACGAATTGTCGTCATGATCATCGCACCAAGAATGGACCCGGCAATATTCCCTTCGCCACCCGCAAGGCTTGCTCCACCAATGACTACAGCAGCGATTGCATCAAGCTCAAAACCGACGGCGACAGTCGGATCACCTACGGTAAGGCGAGAGAACAGCATGATTCCGCCAAGACCTGCGAACAGACCGGTAAGCGTAAAAATCTTGATGTAAGTCCAGTTGATCGGAACACCACAAAGCCTAGCCGCTTGTTCATTGCTACCTATGGCAACAACGTGACGACCAAAACGGGTGTACTTCAACATCAACCCCATGGCTATCGCACATAAAATCGTGATGTAGACGCCAACTGGTAGAAGTTTCCACTTCTCTGAATCGTCCAGAGTTGCGAGCAACGAGTTCAACCAAGTTTTGGGAGGATACAAAGATTGTTCATTACCAACCCACTTTGCGACTCCACGAACGATCAGCAACGATCCCAAAGTGACGATAAAGGGACCCACCTTTAACGAAGTAACAAGCGCACCATTAATGAACCCGCACAGTGCACCGGCTAATAATCCACCTAGTGCAGCAATCCATGGGTTGTATCCTTTGATCAGAAGCGCGGCAATGACCATCGTGACGAACGCAAGAATCGAACCAACACTCAGGTCAATAGCGCCGCTAATAATCACATAAGTCATTCCGAGTGCAACAAGAGACACAATGCACGTTTGTCGGGCTAGCGTCTCTATATTTCTTGCCGTCGGAAATGAGTTAGGAAGCTTCCAGCAGAAGAACCCGAAAATAACGAGGAGAGCGATGACCAAGCCAATGAGGTTTGCGGCCCCCTTGGGGATAATTGGCTTTTTAGCGAGAGATTGATCAACCATTAACCGACTGCCACCTGCATGATAGATTCTTGAGTTGAGGTTCGCGCATCTAGTGGCACAGACAGCTCGCCTCGATTCATGACACAAATTTGATCGCAGATGCCCAATAATTCAGGCAAATAACTGCTTACGACGAGAACCGCTTTTCCTTCAATGGCCAATTCGTCAATAAGTCTATAGATCTGTTCTTTGCTTCCGACATCAATCCCACGAGTGGGTTCGTCCATCAAAAGAACATCAACTCCATGGTGGAGCATTCTAGCGAGTGCAACCTTCTGTTGATTACCCCCACTCAAAGCGCGAACAGATTGATCGGGGCCTTGACACTTGATCGCAAGCCGTTCGAT
>APMI01003382.1_pt1 | contig 19662 bp, 12 predicted proteins | sample 667938 | NCBI WGS metagenome assembly APMI01 (sample SAMN01084076, study PRJNA167559) | wastewater metagenome | biome: Wastewater | place: Denmark: Ejby Moelle, Odense | collected 2011-11-28 | reverse complement strand
CCGCCCACAACCTCGTCCCGGCCACGGCGGGCGGCGGCGGCGCGGGCGCGGCCCGTCCGGCGGCCGGTCAGGCCAAAGAGCTGCGACTGGTCGACTTCGAGGTCGGCGAGTCGGTCACCGTCATGGAAGGCCCCTTCGAGACGCTGCCCGCGACGATCTCGGAGATCAACCCCGACACCCAGAAGCTCAAGGTGCTCGTCTCGATCTTCGGCCGGGAGACCCCCGATCTTCGGCCGGGAGACCCCGGTCGAGCTGTCTTTCGGGCAGGTCGCCAAGATCTGACCGTCGGCCGTCCGGCTCCGGACGGCACTGCAACCGGGTCATCGCCCACGGCGTCGGCCCACGACCAAGAAAGTCCAACCGCATGCCCCCCAAGAAGAAGAAGATCGCCGGCTTCATCAAGCTGCAGATCAACGCCGGCGCGGCCACCCCGGCCCCGCCGGTCGGTCCGGCCCTCGGTCAGCACGGCGTGAACATCATGGAGTTCGTCAAGGCCTACAACGCCGCGACCGAGCACCAACGCGGCAACGTCATCCCCGTCGAGATCACCGTCTACGAGGACCGCTCGTTCACGTTCGTCACGAAGACCCCGCCGGCCGCGGAACTCATCAAGAAGGCCGCCGGCGTGGCCAAGGGCTCCGCCGAGCCGCACAAGAGCAAGGTCGCCACTCTCACCGCCGAGCAGGTCCGCGAGATCGCCCAGCAGAAGATGGAAGACCTCAACGCCAACGACATCGAGATGGCCGCCCGGATCATCGCCGGCACGGCCCGGTCGATGGGCGTGCAGACTCCGGGCTACTGACCCGGGGCGCCACCACGGCGCCGACGCGGCATACCACCCGGGGTATGCCGCGACTGTGGCAGGGCCGGCGCGGCCCGACGACCACGACTCCACCACGAGCAATCAACAGGAGCAGAAGTGAAGCGCAGCAAGGTTTATCGGACCGCGGCGGAGAAGATCCAGCCCGGCCGCATGTACGCCCCCCTCGAGGCGGTCCGCCTCGCCAAGGAGACCGCGACGGCGAAGTACGACGCGACGGTCGAGGTGGCCCTGAGGCTGGGCGTGGACCCCCGCAAGGCCGACCAGATGGTCCGTGGCACCGTCAACCTCCCCCACGGCACCGGCAAGACCGCCCGGGTGCTCGTCTTCGCCGGCGGCGACAAGGCCGAAGCGGCGCGCGAGGCGGGGGCCGACTTCGTCGGCTCCGACGAGTTCATCGAGAAGATCACCGGCGGGTGGCTGGACTTCGACGCCGTTGTCGCGACCCCCGACATGATGGGCAAGGTCGGTCGGCTCGGCAAGATCCTCGGCCCGCGCGGGCTGATGCCCAACCCCAAGACGGGAACGGTGACGATGGACGTCGCCAAGGCGGTCACCGACATCAAGGGCGGCAAGATCGAGTTCCGCGTCGACAAGCACGCGAACCTGCATTTCATCATCGGCAAGGCCTCCTTCGACGAACGCGCCCTGGTGGAGAACTACTCGGCCGCGATCGACGAGGTCATGCGGCTCAAGCCCTCGGCGTCCAAGGGGCGCTACGTCACCAAGGCGACGATGGCGACCTCGACCGGTCCGGGCATCCCCCTGGACCCCGGTCGTACCCGCAACCTCTTGGCCGAGGACGAGAGCGCCTGAACCCCCGGAGGGCCGGCGTCCGTGACTCGACCGTGGGCGCCGGCGTTCGTCAGGGCGCACGCGCGACCTTGAGCCAGCCGCTTGCCGGGGCCGCGGAGAGACGGCCTGCCGCCCGCGCCCAGCGCGCTGGTAGCGTGGCGCCGAAGCGCGCTCGCGCGGTCCATTGACCAGTTCCCGATCCCAGGGGGTTCCCACCATGAAACGTCCGATCATCGGCGTGCTCGCCGTCTCCGCGCTCGTCGGCCTCGGCGCCTGCGGCACCTCGTCGCCGACCACGACGACAACGTCGGCCAGTGCCGGTGCGCCGAGCAGCGCCAAGCCGGCGGCACCGACGGCGGGGGCCACCGTGGCCGGAACGGTGATCGCCTCGCGGATGGTCGAGGCGCTGACGAAGGCCGGCTCCGGAAGGGCGACGATCACCTCCGAGGGCGGTTCGGCCGCGGCCGCCTCGATGAATGCCAAGAGCGAATTCTCCATCGGATCCGACGGGCAGACCTCCACCAAGGCGACCCTGTCCGTCGCAGGGGTGTCCATGGAGCTCATCTCCGTCGGCGCCATGGTGTACATCAAGAGCCCGGCACTCAAGGCCAGCAATGGCGCGCCCTGGGTGAAGATCGACCCCAACGGCACCGACACCATCAGTAAGTCGATGGGTGGGCAGCTCAAGGCGGCCACCGACCCGCGCGCGCAGATCGAGGCCTACAAGGGGTCGACGGCGACGTTCGTCGCCATGGAAGGCGACCTGAGCCACTACAGCCTCACCGGCCTCGGCGGGGTCACGGCAGACTCGACGAAGGTCGACATGTGGCTCGACGGGCAGGACCGCCCGGCCAAGACCTCGGTGGTCACGAGCGGACTGACGCTCATGTCGACCTACACGGACTACGGCGCGCCGATCACCGTGACGGCTCCCCCCGCCGACCAGGTGGGCACCTACGCAGGCTGACCCCGGCCCGGTGAGCGCCCTCGACGAGGTCCTTGGCCGGATCGTGGCGCCGTCGGCCGAACACGTGCGGCAGGCCCGCGAGCGGCATACCGTCCTCACCAAACCGCCGGGCTCGCTCGGGCCGCTGGAGGACGTGGGCTGCCAGATCGCGGGGATCTATGCCGCGTGCCCGCCGCCACAGCCGCAGCGGGTGGCCATTGCGGTCTTCGCCGGCGACCACGGCGTCCATGCCCAGGGCGTGACGCCGTGGCCGCAGGAGGTCACCGTCCAGATGGTCGGCAACTTCCTCGCCGGGGGGGCCGTCATCAACGCGTTGGCCCGCCAGATCGGCGCCGAGGTCCTCGTCGTCGACGTCGGCGTGGCCGTCGACCTGCCGGACGGGGCCGGTCTGCTCGCCCGCAAGGTAGCCCACGGCACGGCGGACCTCTCAGTCGGCCCGGCGATGTCTCGGGAGCAGGCCCTGGCGGCGATCGACGTCGGTATCGAGGTCGCGGGGCTGCTGGTCGATGACGGTCACCAGGTGCTCGTCACCGGGGACATGGGGATCGCCAACACGACCGCCTCGGCCGCGCTCGTCGCGGTCTTCACGGGGTGCTCGGTCGCCGCGGTCACTGGCCGGGGCACGGGGATCGATGACCCGACGCTGGCCCGCAAGGTGGCGGTCGTCGAACGCGCATTGAGTCGAGGCGTGCGGCCTGAGGACCCGATCGCGGCGGTGGCCCAGGTCGGTGGCTTCGAACATGCCGCCCTCGTCGGTTTCCTGCTCGCGGGGGCTGCCCGCCGGGTGCCCGTCGTGCTCGACGGGGTTATCGCCTGCTCGGCCGCTCTCGTGGCCCGTGCCCTTGCGCCGGTCGCGGCCGGCTACTGGGTCGCCGGGCACCGCTCGGCCGAGCCGGGCGCGAGCGCGGCCTTGGCCAGTCTCGGACTGCGGCCCCTGGTCGACCTCGACCTGCGCTTGGGTGAGGGCTCCGGCGCGGCGTTGGCCGTGCCGCTGCTGCAGTCCGCTGCGCGGGTCCTGCGCGAGGTCGCGACGTTCGACTCCGCGGGAGTCAGCGACAAGGGCGCCGCCCGATGACTCATCGAGTCGACCTATCGTGGTCATCGAGAAAGACGATAGATCACAACTAGCAAAAATGGCTGTATTAATATATAGTAGCTATCGAAACACACGACCAACAGCGAGGTGGAATCCGTCCATGGGAATCATCGGCAGCACGATCCAGCCCTTCTCCGCGTCCGCGTTCAAGAGCGGCGCGTTCGTCGACGTCACCGAGGCCGACGCCCTGGGCAAGTGGTCGATCTTCTTCTTCTACCCGGCCGACTTCACCTTCGTCTGCCCCACCGAGCTCGGCGACATGGCCGACAACTACGCCGAGTTGCAGAAGCTCGGCGTCGAGGTCTTCTCCGTGTCGACCGACACCCACTTCGTCCACAAGGCGTGGCACGACTCGTCCGAGACGATCGGCAAGATCGACTACTACATGGTCGGCGACCCGACGGCGACCATCACGGCGATCTTCGGGGTCCTGCGCGAGGGCCAGGGCCTGGCCGACCGTGGCACGTTCGTCATCGACCCCGACGGCGTCATCCAGGTCATGGAGGTCACCTGCGAGGGCGTCGGGCGTAACGCCGCCGAGCTCGTCCGTAAGGTCAAGGCCGCCCAGTACGTCCGCAACCACCCCGGCGAGGTCTGCCCGGCCAAGTGGGAAGAGGGCGCCGAGACCCTCGCCCCGTCGCTGGACCTCGTGGGCAAGATCTGACCCGACGGGTCGGCACGTCCCGACCCGTCCGAAGCACGGCCGGCCCCGGTATGCCGCCACCCGGCATACCGGGGCCGGCCCATTCCGCCCACGCCAACTGCACCGTACCGTCCCGCGACCAGGAGCTACCCGTGCTCGACGCCACCCTCACCGCCCAGCTGAAGACCTTCCTCGAGCGGGTCACCGAGCCGATCGAGCTGGCCGCGAGCCTCGACGACGGGCGCTTGTCGGTCCAGACCCGAGACCTGCTCGACGAGATCGCCGCCCTGTCCGACCGGATCACCGTCGTGGTCGCGGACGACGTGCGGACCCCGTCCTTCGCGATCCGCCGCCCCGGCTCGGACGCCGAGGGGGTGCGCTTCGCCGGGCTGCCGATGGGCCACGAGTTCACCTCCCTCGTCCTGGCCCTGCTGCAGGTGGGTGGGGTCGCTCCAAAGGTCTCCGAGGACACGGCGACGGCGATCCGGGCCATCCAGGGCGAGCACCGGTTCGAGACGTACATGTCCCTGACCTGCCAGAACTGCCCCGACGTCGTCCAGGCGCTCAACGCGATGGGCGTGCTCAACCCCCGGATCAGCCACGTCGCGATCGAGGGCGGGGCCTACCAGGGCGAGATCGAGGCGCGCGCGGTGCAGGCCGTGCCGACGGTGTTTCACAACGGCGAGCTCTTCGGCCAGGGCCGGATGACGGTGGAGGAGATCGTCGCGAAGCTCGACCCGGGCCTCGTCGCCCGCGAGACCGAACGGCTCGGCGCCCTCGACCCGTTCGACGTCCTCGTCGTCGGCGGGGGACCGGCCGGCGCCTCGGCTGCCATCTATGCCGCCCGCAAGGGCATCCGCACGGCTCTGGTCACCGAACGCTTCGGCGGGCAGGTCCTCGACACCGTGGGCATCGAGAACTTCATTTCGGTGCCCTACACCGAGGGCCCCAAGCTCGCCGCCGCTTTGGAGGCGCACGTCGCGGCATACGATGTCGAGATCGTCGGCAACCAACGGGCCAAGACCCTGGTGCCCGCGACCGAACCCGGCGGACTCGTCCGGGTCGTCCTCGAAGGCGGGGCCACCCTCTCGGCGCACACCGTCGTGCTCGCTACCGGCGCACGCTGGCGGCACATGGGCGTGCCCGGCGAAGAGGACTACCGCAACAAGGGCGTGACGTTCTGCCCGCACTGCGACGGACCGCTGTTCAAGGGCAAGCGGGTCGCCGTCGTCGGCGGCGGCAACTCGGGCATCGAGGCGGCCATCGACCTGGCCGGAGTCGTCGGACACGTCACCGTCTTGGAGTTCCTCGACGAACTGCGAGCCGATGCCGTGCTGCAACGCAAGCTGCGCAGCCTGCCCAACGTCGACGTGGTGCTCAGCGCGCGGACCACCCAGGTGGTCGGCGACGAGCGGGTCACCGGCCTGGACTACGAGGACCGGACCAGCGGGGCCGCTCGACACGTCGACCTCGAGGGCGTCTTCGTCCAGATCGGCCTGCTGCCCAACACGGAATGGCTCGGCGATGTCGTGGCCCTGAGCGACCGCAAGGAGATCGTCATCGACGACCGCGGCCAGACCTCCGTGCCCGGCGTCTTCGCTGCCGGGGACTGCACGACCGTGCCGTTCAAGCAGATCGTCATCAGCCTGGGCGCCGGAGCGACGGCTGCCCTCAGCGCTTTCGACCACCTCATCCGGACGACCGCGCCGGACGAGGTCGAGGAGCCAATGCCGGCGGTCGCAGGCGCCGCGCGGTGAGGGCCAGGTGACGGCGAACCGGGATCGGGGTCGGGGATGAACCTGCGCGACCTGCAGTACCTCGTCGCCGTCGCCGACCACCGCCACTTCGGCCGGGCCGCCGAGGCGTGTTTCGTCAGTCAGCCCACCCTGTCGATGCAACTGAAGAAGCTCGAGGCCGAACTCGGCGCCGAGCTCGTCGAACGCAGCCCCCGACAGGTCATGCTCACCGCGACGGGGGAGGCGGTCGTCGCCCGGGCCCGCGGCGTCCTCGCCGAGGCCGAGGCGATCCGCGGGATCGCCCGGCAGGCCAAAGACCCCCGCTCGGGCACCGTGCGCCTCGGGGCGTTCCCCACTATCGCGCCCTACCTGCTCCCGCACGTCGTCCCCGAGCTGGCCCGTCGGCTGCCCGATCTCGTCGTGCTGCTCGTCGAGGACAAGACGAGCGTGCTGCTCGAGCAGCTGCGCTCCGGTCGCCTCGACGCCGCCGTGCTCGCCCTGCCCGTCGAGGACGATTCCCTCGTCGCCGAGCCGCTCTTCCGCGAGGACTTCGTCCTCGCGGTCCCCGCGGGCCACCACCTCGGTCTGGAGCAGGGACCGGTGCCGATCTCGGCCCTCGTCGGCGAGCGGGTGCTGCTGCTGGCCGAGGGGCACTGTCTGCGCGACCAGGCCCTCGCGGTATGCCGCCTGGTCGGTGGGCAGGAGTACGACGAGTTCCGGGCGACGAGCCTGGAAACCCTGCGGCACATGGTCGGCGCCCGCGTCGGGATCACCCTGCTGCCGATGCTCTCGGTCCGCCCGCCCGTGCCCGACTCGCCGTCCGTCGTTCTACGCCCCTTCGCCGACCCGGTACCGCACCGCGACCTGGCCCTGGTGTGGCGTCGGTCTAGCGTGTTCCGAGCAGTGTTGCCCGAGGTCGCTGACGTGCTGCGCGAGGCGCCGACCGATCTGGTCCGGCCCTTGACGGCTGGGGACTCGGCGGGCGACCGGACGGCCGAGCCCTCGTTTTGACCCCCTCGGCTCGGACACGTACCCTGATGTCCGACCGATGACCGCCGGTTGTCCTTGGCCCAAGGCCAGGGACCGAAGGTCCGCGACGAGCGGGCGCCAGCGCAGGCCACGACAAGCTCGGCATCCCGGCTCGACCGGATGCTCTCGCCCCGTGCGCCGCGCGCCGGGGCCTTTCTCATGTGGTGACCCTCCTCCGGCGGCTGACCCTGAAGGAGGCCACATGGCCACCGCCGCGAAGACGGCCGCCATCGCCGAGTTGGCCGAGCACTTTCGCCGCTCCGGCGCGGTGGTGCTCACCGAGTACCGCGGGTTGAGCGTCAAGGCGCTGACCGAGCTGCGCAACTCGATTCGAGAGCACGCCACGTACGCCGTGGTGAAGAACACCCTGACCGAACTCGCCGCCAAGGAGGCTGGGGTCACCGCCTTCGACGGGCAGCTCGTCGGCCCCACGGCCCTCGCGTTCGTCACCGGCGACCCCGTCGAGACCGCGAAGGGGCTGCGCGACTTTGCCAAGGCCCACCCGCTGCTCGTCATCAAGAGCGGTGTGTTGGACGGCAAGGCGCTCAGCGCCGCCGACATCGCGACGCTCGCCGACCTGGAGTCGCGCGAGGTGCTGCTCGCCAAGCTCGCCGGGGCGATGAATGCCTCGCTGACCAAGGCCGTCTACCTCTTTGCGGCCCCGCTCTCGCAAGCGGCCCGGCTCGTCGACGCCCTCCGGGCCAAGGTCGAGGCCGAGGGACCGGGGGCGCCCGCCGATGCGGCGCCGCAGGACTCGGTTCCCGAGGATTCGGGCGCCGAGGACGCCGCGCCGCAGGACGGTTCCCGAGGATTCGGGCGCCGAGGACGCCGCACCGCAGGACGCCGCGCCCCAGGACGCCGCACCGCAGGACGCCGCGCCGCAGGACTCGGCCCCTGGGGACGGTGCCCTCGAGCCCGGCCCCGAGGGCACGACCCTCACGCAGGACACCACGATCGACACGCCCACCGACGTCGCCACGGGTGGCGACAACGGCTGAGCCCGCACGGGCCCGGCCGCCACACCGAACCGCCACTCACGGCACACACAGGAAGGAACGCCCACCATGGCGAAGCTCAGCACCGACGAGCTCCTTGAGGCCTTCAAGGAGATGACCCTGATCGAGCTCTCCGAGTTCGTCAAGCAGTTCGAGGAGACCTTCGGGGTCACCGCCGCAGCGCCCGTCGCGGTCGCCGCGGCTGCCGGCGCCGGTGGCGGCGCTGCCGAGGCCCCGGCCGAGGAGGAGAAGGACGAGTTCGACGTCGTCCTCGAAGCGGCCGGCGAGAAGAAAATCCAGGTCATCAAGGAGGTCCGCGCGCTCACCAGCCTCGGCCTCAAGGAGGCCAAGGACCTCGTCGACGCGGCCCCCAAGCCCGTCCTCGAGAAGGTCGACAAGGCGGCCGCCGAGAAGGCCAAGGAGCAGCTGGAGAGCGCCGGAGCCACCGTCACGCTCAAGTGAGGCCGTCCCGGTATGCCGCCATCGCGGCATCCGGGGCCCACGAACCCGGCCCGCCGCCCACCCTCGCGGCCGGCCGGGTTCGTCATGTCCGGGGCCCGTCGCGGCGTCTCGTCGGGCCGCTCGATCGACCCGAGACGGGGCACGTGGCCTGATCGACACGCGGAGCAGACCCGGCATATCTTGACGATCGGTGCCCGAGGCGTCATCCTCGGTGTGTCGAGTTCGGTGCCCAAGGCGTCCGCTGGGTTTTCTCGCACGCCGCGGGACTTGACTCGATTGGACAGTCATGCCCAGATCGCGTATTCTCGCACTTTGCGCTGCCCACTATCTTCACTCCCGATCCTCGCCTGAGCGCTCCGTGCTGACACACCGCCGTGACTGCCGCAGTGACTCGGGATGCCCGTGGTGAGCGGCGCGACGACGACACTCGGCACGTCATGTGGAAGGACACCCGTTGGCAGCCTCGCGCAACGCGTCCCAGAACCTCACCTCCGCAAAGACGGTCTCCGGCCGTCTCTCCTTCGCACAGATCCACGAGCCACTCGAGGTCCCGGACCTGTTGGCCCTGCAGACCGAGAGCTTCGACTGGCTGCTCGGTAACGAGCGTTGGCAGGCCCGGGTCGCCGCCGCCAAGGCGGCCGGACGCACCGACGTCCCCGACCGCTCGGGCCTGGAGGAGATCTTCGAGGAGATCTCCCCGATCGAGGACTTCTCCGGTTCGATGTCGCTGTCGTTCCGCGATCACCGCTTCGACGAGACCCGCAAGACCATCGGGTCATGCAAGGAGCGCGACCAGACCTACGACGCGCCGTTGTTCGTCACCGCCGAGTTCATGAACACCAACACCGGCGAGATCAAGAGCCAGACGGTCTTCATGGGCGACTTCCCGCTGATGACCGACCGGGGCACGTTCATCATCAACGGCACCGAGCGGGTCGTCGTGTCCCAGCTCGTCCGCAGCCCGGGCGCCTACTTCGAGCGCACCCCGGACAAGACCTCCGACAAGGACATCTTCACCGCCAAGGTCATCCCCAGCCGTGGGGCCTGGCTGGAGTTCGAGATCGACAAGCGGGACATGGTCGGCGTCCGCGTGGACCGCAAGCGCAAGCAGTCGGTCACCGTGCTGCTCAAGGCGCTCGGCTGGACCAACGACCAGATCCTCGAGTCGTTCGGGGCCTACGAGTCGATGCGCCTGACCCTCGAGAAGGACCACACCCAGGGTCAGGACGACGCCCTGCTCGACATCTACCGCAAGCTGCGCCCCGGCGAGCCGCCGACCCGCGAGGCCGCCCAGACGCTGCTGGACAACCTCTACTTCAACCCCAAGCGATACGACCTGGCCAAGGTCGGTCGCTACAAGATCAACAAGAAGCTCGGGCTCAGCGCGCCCCTGTCCGCATCGACGCTGTCCATCGACGACATCGTCGCGACGATCCGCTACATCGTGGCCCTGCACGCCGGCGAGGCGACCATCGCCGGCGAACGCGACGGGCAGCCGCTCGACGTGCTCGTCGAGACCGACGACATCGACCACTTCGGCAACCGTCGGCTGCGCAGCGTCGGCGAGCTCATCCAGAACCAGGTCCGCACCGGCCTGTCCCGGATGGAGCGGGTGGTCCGCGAGCGGATGACCACCCAGGACGTCGAGGCGATCACGCCGCAGACCCTCATCAACATCCGTCCAGTGGTCGCCTCGATCCGCGAGTTCTTCGGCACCAGCCAGCTCTCGCAGTTCATGGACCAGAACAACCCGCTCGCCGGGCTCACCCACAAGCGTCGGCTCTCGGCGCTCGGTCCGGGGGGTCTGAGTCGGGATCGGGCGGGCATGGAGGTCCGCGACGTCCACTCGTCGCACTACGGGCGGATGTGCCCCATCGAGACGCCCGAAGGCCCGAACATCGGCCTCATCGGATCGCTCGCCTCGTACGGGCGGATCAACGCCTTCGGGTTCGTCGAGACCCCGTATCGCAAGGTCGTCGAGGGCCGGGTCACCGACGAGGTCCACTACCTGTCCGCCGACGAAGAAGACCTCTACGTCAAGGCCCAGGCCAACGCCGCTCTGGACGCGAACGGCCGGTTCACCGAGGACCGCGTGCTGGTCCGCACCAAGGGCGGCGAGCTGGAGTACATCCCGGGTGTCGATGTCGACTACATGGACGTCTCGGCGCGCCAGATGGTCTCGGCGGCGACCGCGCTCATCCCGTTCCTCGAGCACGACGACGCCAACCGGGCCCTGATGGGTTCGAACATGCAGCGTCAGGCCGTCCCGCTGGTCAAGTCCGAGGCGCCCCTGGTCGGCACGGGCATGGAGTACCGCGCGGCGATCGACTCCGGCGACGTCGTGTTGGCCGAGGCCGGCGGTGTCGTCTCCGAGGTCAGCGCCGACCTGGTCGTCGTCGCCCAGGACGACGGCACCACCCGCACCTATCGGATCGCCAAGTTCGACCGGTCCAACCAGGGCAACTGCTACAACCAGGTCGTCCTCGTCGACGAGGGCGACCGGGTGGAGAAGGGCTCGGTGTTGGCCGACGGGCCGGCCACCGAAGGCGGCGAGATGGCCCTCGGTCGCAACCTGCTCGTGGCGTTCATGCCCTGGGAGGGACACAACTACGAGGACGCCATCATCCTGTCCCAGCGGCTCGTCCAGGACGACGTCCTCTCCTCGATCCACATCGAGGAGCACGAGGTCGACGCCCGCGACACCAAGCTCGGTCCGGAGGAAATCACCCGAGACATCCCCAACGTCTCCGAAGACGTGCTCGCCGACCTCGACGAGCGCGGCATCATCCGGATCGGTGCCGAGGTGCGCGACGGGGACCTGCTCGTCGGCAAGGTCACCCCGAAGGGCGAGACCGAGCTGACCCCGGAGGAGCGGCTGCTGCGGGCGATCTTCGGCGAGAAGGCCCGCGAGGTGCGCGACACCTCGCTCAAGGTCCCGCACGGCGAGACCGGCACGGTCATCGGGGTCAAGGTCTTCGACAAGGACGACGGCGACGACCTGCCGCCCGGGGTCAACCAGCTGGTGCGGGTCTACGTCGCGAACAAGCGAAAGATCACCGACGGCGACAAGCTCGCCGGGCGACACGGCAATAAGGGCGTGATCTCCAAGATCCTCCCGGTCGAGGACATGCCTTTCCTCGAGGACGGCACGCCCGTCGACGTCGTACTCAACCCGCTCGGCGTCCCTGGCCGGATGAACGTCGGCCAGATCCTCGAGTTGCACCTGGGCTGGGCCGCCTCGCGCGGCTGGGACATCGTCGGCACCCCGGCGTGGGCGGGGGCCATCCCTGCGGACAACCACTCGGCACCGCCCGGGTCCCGGGTCGCCAGCCCGGTCTTCGACGGCGCGCGCGAGGAAGTCATCACCGGCCTTCTCGACGCGAGCCGTCCCACCCGTGACGGGGTGCGCCTCGTCAACGGCACGGGCAAGGCACACCTGTTCGACGGACGCTCCGGCGAGCCGTTCCCGGAGCCGGTGGCGGTCGGCTACATGTACATCCTCAAGTTGCACCACCTCGTCGACGACAAGATCCACGCCCGCTCGACCGGCCCCTACTCGATGATCACTCAGCAGCCCCTGGGCGGGAAGGCCCAGTTCGGCGGCCAGCGGTTCGGCGAGATGGAGGTCTGGGCGCTGGAGGCTTACGGCGCGGCATACACGCTGCAGGAGTTGCTCACCATCAAGTCCGACGACGTCCCCGGGCGGGTCAAGGTCTACGAGGCGATCGTCAAGGGCGAGAACATCCCCGACTCGGGTATCCCGGAGTCGTTCAAGGTGCTGCTCAAAGAAATGCAGTCGCTGTGCCTCAATGTCGAGGTGCTGGCCTCCGACGGCCAGGCCATTGAGATGCGAGACGCCGACGAAGACGTCTTCCGGGCGGCCGAGGAACTCGGCATCGACCTGTCTCGGCGTGAGCCGAGCTCGGTCGAGGAAGTCTGACGACGGTGCGGTATGCCGCCGCCGGGCGGGCGCCCGTCGCCACCCGCGCGGCATACCCCCGAACGAACCGACGAACTGCGTGAGAGAGAAGGACGCACGACGTGCTTGATGTCAACTTCTTCGACGAGCTGCGCATCGGCTTGGCCACCGCCGAGGGGATCCGCCAGTGGAGCCACGGCGAGGTCAAGAAGCCCGAGACGATCAACTACCGCACCCTCAAGCCGGAGAAGGAGGGGCTGTTCTGCGAGCGCATCTTCGGCCCCACCCGCGACTGGGAATGTTCGTGCGGCAAGTACAAGCGGGTGCGGTTCAAGGGCATCATCTGTGAGCGCTGCGGCGTCGAGGTGACCCGGGCCAAGGTCCGCCGCGAGCGGATGGGCCACATCGAGCTCGCCGCGCCGGTCACCCACATCTGGTACTTCAAGGGCGTCCCCTCGCGCCTGGGTTACCTGCTCGACCTGGCGCCCAAGGACCTCGAGAAGGTCATCTACTTCGCGGCGTACATGATCACCGCCGTCGACACCGAGCAGCGCCACAAGGACCTGCCCTCGCTGGAGGCGCAGATCCAGGTCGAGCGCAAGGAGATCGAGAACCGCCGCGACGTCGACATCGACGAGCGGGCGAAGAAGCTCGAGGCCGACCTGGCCGAGCTGGAGGCCGAGGGCGCCAAGGCCGACGTCCGACGCAAGGTCAAGGACGGCGCCGAGCGGGAGATGGCCGGTATCCGCCGGCGGGCCGACCAGCAGGTCGAGCGGCTCGAGCAGGTGTGGGACCGGTTCCGCAATCTCAAGGTCCAGGACCTCGAGGGCGACGAGATCCTCTACCGCGAGATGCGCGACCGCTTCGGGCTGTACTTCGAGGGCGGCATGGGCGCCGCGGCGATCCAGAAGCGCCTGGAGACCTTCGACCTCGACGCCGAGTCCGAGATTCTCCGCGAGATCATCGCCACCGGCAAGGGTCAGCGCAAGACCCGCGCGCTCAAGCGCCTCAAGGTCGTCACGGCCTTCCAGACGACGACCAACCGACCCACCGGCATGGTCCTCGATGCCGTGCCCGTCATCCCGCCGGACCTGCGCCCCATGGTTCAGCTCGACGGTGGTCGGTTCGCCACGAGCGACCTCAACGACCTCTACCGCCGAGTCATCAACCGCAACAACCGCCTCAAGCGGTTGCTCGACCTCGGCGCGCCCGAGATCATCGTCAACAACGAGAAGCGGATGCTCCAGGAGGCCGTCGACTCGTTGTTCGACAACGGTCGCCGAGGCCGCCCGGTCACCGGGCCCGGCAACCGGCCGCTGAAGTCGCTGTCCGACATGCTCAAGGGCAAGCAGGGCCGATTCCGCCAGAACCTGCTCGGCAAGCGGGTCGACTACTCGGGCCGTTCGGTCATCGTCGTCGGCCCGCAGCTCAAGCTGCACCAGTGCGGGCTGCCCAAGCAGATGGCGCTGGAGCTGTTCAAGCCGTTCGTCATGAAGCGCCTGGTCGACCTCGACCACGCCCAGAACATCAAATCGGCCAAGCGGATGGTCGAGCGTTCGCGCCCGGTCGTCTGGGACGTCCTCGAAGAGGTCATCACCGAACACCCGGTGCTGCTCAACCGGGCGCCGACCCTGCACCGGCTCGGCATCCAGGCGTTCGAGCCGCAGCTCGTCGAGGGCAAGGCCATCCAGATTCACCCGTTGGTCTGCACGGCGTTCAACGCCGACTTCGACGGGGACCAGATGGCCGTGCACGTGCCGCTGTCCGCGGAAGCGCAGGCCGAGGCTCGCATCCTCATGCTCTCGAGCAACAACATCCTCAAGCCCGCCGACGGGCGCCCGGTGACGATGCCCACCCAGGACATGATCATCGGGCTCTACCACCTGACGGCGGAGACCGGGCCGGCATACCTCGAGGGCACCGACGACGAGGGGCACCGGCGACTGCGCAGCTTCGCCACGCCCGCCGAAGCGCGGATGGCCTACGACGCCGGCGAGATCGGGCTCGGCTCGCGGGTCCGTATGCGGCTGGCCGGCATCGTGCCGCCGCCCGACACGACGCTGCCCGAGGACGTCGTGGCCGACGCGGACGGGCGGGTCGCCTTGATCGTCGTCGACACGACGCTCGGGCGGGCGCTGTTCAACGAGACGCTGCCGCTGGACTACCCGTTCGTCAACGAGCTGGTGGACAAGAAGCGGCTGTCGATGATCGTCAACGACCTGGCCGAGCGCTACAGCAAGGTCCAGGTGGCCGCGTCGCTCGACGCCCTCAAGGAGGCCGGCTTCCACTGGGCCACCCGCTCGGGCACGACCGTGGCCATCAGCGACGTCGTCACGCCGGCTCGCAAGGGCGAGATCATCGAGGAGTACGAAGCCCGCGCGGCCAAGGTCCAGAAGCTCTACGACCGCGGCGCGATGACCGACAACGAGCGGCGCGAGGACCTCATCGAGATCTGGAACGAGGCGACCAACGAGGTCGCCAAGGAAATGGTCGCGAGCACGCCGAAGACCAACACGATCTTCCGGATGGTCAACTCGGGCGCCCGAGGCAACTGGATGCAGCTGCGCCAGATCGCCGGCATGAAGGGCCTGGTCTCCAACCCCAAGGGAGAGATCATCCCCCGACCGATCCGGTCGAACTTCCGTGAGGGTCTGTCGGTGCTGGAGTTCTTCATCTCCACGCACGGTTCCCGCAAGGGCCTGGCCGACACCGCCCTGCGGACCGCCGACTCCGGTTACCTCACCCGGCGGCTCGTCGACGTCTCGCAGGACGTCATCGTCCGCGAGGAGGACTGCGACACCGAACGCGGTCTCAAGCTGCCGATCGCCGCGACCGGCCCACAGGGAGAGCGTTCGCTGCACGACGACGTCGAGACGTCGGTCTACGCCCGCACCCTGGCCGAGGACGTCGTCGTCGACGGGACGGTGCTGGCCCAGGCCGGTATCGACCTCGGTGACGTCGTCATCGGCGCGTTGTTCGACGCCGGGGTCAACGAAGTCCGGGTCCGCTCGGTGCTCACCTGCGACAGCCGAGTGGGCACCTGTGCGAAGTGTTACGGGCGGTCCCTGGCCACCGGCAAGCTCGTCGACATCGGCGAGGCGGTCGGCATCATCGCCGCCCAGTCCATCGGCGAGCCCGGCACCCAGCTGACGATGCGGACCTTCCACATCGGTGGTGTCGCCGGCGACGACATCACCCAGGGGCTTCCCCGCGTCGTCGAGCTGTTCGAGGCCCGCACCCCCAAGGGTGTGGCCCCGATCGCCGAGGCCACCGGTCGGGTGCGCATCGAGGACACCGACAAGACCCGCCGGATGGTCATCGTCCCCGACGACGGCTCCGACGAGCACTCCTACCCGGTGAGCAAGCGGGCCAGGCTGCTCGTCGCGGAAGGCGACCACGTCGAGGTCGGTGCCCAGCTCGTCCAGGGCGCCATCGACCCCAAGCAGGTGCTGCGCATCCTGGGCCCTCGCGCGGTGCAGATGCACCTCGTCGACGAGGTCCAGAGCGTCTACCGCCAGCAGGGTGTGTCGATCCACGACAAGCACATCGAGGTCATCGTCCGCCAGATGCTGCGCCGGGTCACCGTGCTCGAGGCGGGGGAGTCCGACCTCGTCCCCGGCGACCTCGTCGAACGGGGCCGCTTCGAGGAGGCCAACCGCAAGGTCCTCGCCGAGGGCGCCAAGCCGGCATCCGGGCGTCCCGACCTGCTGGGGATCACCAAGGCGTCCCTGGCCACCGAGTCGTGGTTGTCGGCGGCCTCGTTCCAGGAGACCACCCGGGTGCTCACCCAGGCGGCCATGGAGGCCAGGTCCGACCCGCTGCGCGGGCTCAAGGAGAACGTCATCCTCGGCAAGCTCATCCCGGCCGGCACCGGTCTGCCGAGGTACCGCAACATCGTCGTCGAGCCGACCGAAGAGGCCAAGGCCGCGATGTACTCGATGCCCAACTACGACGTCTACGACTACAGCCACTTCGGTTCGGGGTCGGGTGAGGCCGTCCGGCTGGACGACCTCAACCTCGACGACTTCGGGCCGCGCATCTGACCCGTCGCCGCGTTGCGAGGCCGTTGTCCGGGAAGCCGGCAGCGGCCTCGTGGGCAGTCGGCCCGGCAGTGGTTGTGGACGGTGTGCCGCGTGATGCGGCGGTATGCCGGGCGTCGGCGACGTGGGCGGCATCCCTGAGCGGGCGGTCAGCGCGGCATACCGCGCTGGATGCGCCGCATCTGCTCGCCGGCGGCCGACGGTTTCCGCACCGGGGAACGCGCACGGTCCCACGATGTGGACCCAGCGGGCGGGCTGGTCGCGAGGGCGCGCAGATGGTGGAATGGTTGCCGACTGAGTCAGGTGCACTGACGCGCCACCCCCCCTGTGGAAGGACCCTCAATGACGCGGTACGTCTTCGACTTCGCTGAAGGCGACAAGGACCAGAAGGCACTCCTTGGCGGGAAGGGGGCCAACCTCGCCGAGATGGTGAAGATCGGACTGCCCGTCCCGGCTGGCTTCACGATCACCACCGACGCCTGTCGGGCCTACCTCAAGGACGGCCAGGCCCCCGCCGAACTCGCCGGCGAGGTCAGCACCCACCTGGCGACCATGGAGAAGGCGATGGGCCACTCCCTGGGCGACCCGGCCGACCCGCTGCTGGTGTCGGTTCGTTCCGGAGCGATGTTCTCGATGCCCGGCATGATGGAGACGGTCCTCAACATCGGCCTCAACGACCGTTCCGTCGAGGGCCTGAGCGCGCTGTCGGGCAACGAACGCTTCGCCTGGGACTCCTACCGGCGGCTGCTGCAGATGTTCGGCAAGACCGTGCTCGACATCGACGGACACGAGTTCGAGTCGCGCATCGAGGCGATGAAGACCGCCCGCGGGGTCAAGCAGGACGTCGACCTCACCGCGGCGGACCTCAAGGAACTCGTCGCCCAGTTCAAGGGGGTCATCGAGAAGGAGACCGGAGCGCCGTTCCCGCAGGAGCCGCGCGCTCAGCTCGACGCGGCCGTCGAGGCGGTCTTCCGGTCCTGGATGGGCGAGCGTGCGGTCCTCTACCGCCGCCAGGAGCGCATCCCGCACGACCTCGGCACGGCCGTCAACGTCCAGGCCATGGTCTTCGGCAACATGTCCGAGGACTCCGGCACCGGCGTGTGCTTCACCCGTGACCCGGGCACCGGCGAGAAGGGCGTCTACGGCGACTTCCTCATGAACGCCCAGGGCGAGGACGTCGTCGCCGGCATCCGTAACGCCCACCCGCTGCACGAGCTCGAGGCCGAGGTCCCCGAGGCTTACCGCCAGCTGCTGGACAACATGAGCCGTCTCGAGGGCCACTACAAGGACCTCTGCGACATCGAGTTCACCATCGAGCGCGGCAAGCTGTGGATGTTGCAGACCCGCGTCGGCAAGCGCACCGCGGCGGCGGCGTTCAAGATCGCCTGCCAGCTCATCGACGAGGGCGTCATCGACGACAAGGAAGCCCTCAACCGGGTGACCGGCCAGCAGCTGTCGCTGCTGATGTTCCCGCGCTTCGACCGGTCCGGCGACGTCCGCGTGCTTACCAAGGCCGTGGCCGCGAGCCCCGGTGCCGCGGTCGGGCGCATCGTGCTCAACTCCACCGACGCCGCCGAGTGGGCCGGTCGCGGCGAGCGGGTCATCCTCGTGCGCACCGAGACCAACCCGGACGACCTCGTCGGCATGATCGCCTCCGAGGGCATCCTCACCTCGCGCGGCGGCAAGACCTCGCACGCGGCGGTCATCGCCCGCGGCATGGGTGCGCCGTGCGTGTGCGGCGCCGACGCCCTGGCGATCGACTTCGGGAAGAAGCAGGTCACCGTCACCGGCGACAACCCGCTCGTGCTCAAGGAGGGTGACCTCGTCTCCATCGACGGCGCCACCGGCGAGGTCTTCCTCGGCGAGGTCCCGGTCATGGCGAGCCCGGTCGTCGACTACTTCGAGGGCAAGCTCGACCCCACCAGCGACGAGCTGGTCTCCGCGGTGCACCGGATCATGCAGGTCGCCGACGCCAACCGCCGCCTCGCGGTGCGGGCCAACTCCGACACTCCGGAGGACTCCGAGCGGGCGGTCCGCTTCGGTGCCCAGGGCATCGGCCTGTGCCGCACCGAACACATGTTCCTCGGCGACCGGCGCGAACTGGTCGAGCGGCTCATCCTCGCCGACTCGGACGCCGACCGCGAGGCGGCTCTGGAGGCGCTGCGGCCGCTGCAGCAGGGCGACTTCGAGGGCATCTTCAAGGCCATGGACGGCAAGCCGGTGAACATCCGCCTGCTCGACCCGCCACTGCACGAGTTCCTGCCCAACCTCACCGACCTGTCGGTCAAGGTCGCGGTCACCGAGGCCAAGGGCCAGGCGGTCAGCGAGAAGGACTCGGTCATGCTCGCCGCGGTGCACCGGATGCACGAGTCCAACCCGATGCTCGGCCTGCGGGGCGTGCGCCTCGGCATCACCATCCCCGGCCTGTTCGGGATGCAGATCCGGGCCATCCTCGACGCCTTCAAGGCGCACAAGGCCGGTGGCGGCACGGGTTCGGTCGAGATCATGGTGCCGCTCATCGACACCTACCAGGAGCTGGACATCGTCCGCCAGGAGGCCACCGCGCTCGCGCAGGCCGCCGGGTTCGAGCCCGGCGCCGGCCAGGAGGTCTCGATCGGCACGATGATCGAACTGCCGCGCGCGGCCCTGACAGCCGGCCAGATCGCCGAGGTCGCCGACTTCTTCTCCTTCGGCACCAACGACCTCACCCAGACGACCTGGGGCTTCAGCCGCGACGACGCCGAGGGCGGGTTCTTCTCGCAGTACCTCGACCGGGGCGTCTTCCAGGTCAGCCCGTTCGAGATGCTCGACCGTCAGGGCGTCGGCCGGTTGGTCCAGATGGCCGTGGACGAGGGTCGGGCGACCAAGCCGGGCCTGAAGACCGGTGTCTGCGGCGAGCACGGCGGTGACCCCGACTCGGTGCACTTCTTCCACGAGGCCGGGTTGGACTACGTGTCCTGTTCGCCGTTCCGGGTGCCGGTCGCTCGCCTGGAGGCCGGGCGCGCCGCGGCGGCCACGGGCGCGCACACGGCGTCCACCTGATCCCAGCGGTTCGACGACGGGGTATGCCGGCGGTTCGCCCGCGCGGCATACCCCGTCGGTCGTCCGGCCGCGTCGCGGCGGGCCGGCGGCGGGTCCGCTCGGCTGTACGCGGGACCAC
>APMI01026686.1_pt1 | contig 19663 bp, 18 predicted proteins | sample 667938 | NCBI WGS metagenome assembly APMI01 (sample SAMN01084076, study PRJNA167559) | wastewater metagenome | biome: Wastewater | place: Denmark: Ejby Moelle, Odense | collected 2011-11-28 | reverse complement strand
TCTGGCGGGGCTGTTCGAGGCGGCCGTGCAGGCGGCTGATCCGGCGATGGCCCTTGCGGCGCATCTGCCACCCAGGCCGCCTGGGCGCACGGTGGTGATCGGCGCCGGCAAGGGTGCCGCGCAACTCGCGGCGGCGTTCGAGGCGCTGTGGGATGGCCCGCTGGACGGCGTGGTCGTCACCCGCTACGGCTATGGCTGCGCCACGCGGCGGATCCGGGTTCTTGAGGCCGCGCATCCGGTTCCGGACGCGGCAGGCCTGCGGGCTTCGGAGGCCCTTTTCGATGCGGTCCGCGGTCTGGGTCCGAATGATTTGGTGGTGGCGCTGATCTGCGGCGGCGGATCGGCGCTACTGCCCTGTCCGCCCGGCGACCTGACGCTTGACGACGAGGCGGCGCTGAACCGGGCTTTGCTGGCTTCGGGTGCGCCGATATCGGTGATGAACGCTGTCCGCAAACAGGTGTCGGGTATCAAGGGCGGACGTCTGGCCGCTGCGTGTCATCCGGCAAAAGTGGTATCTCTGGTCGTGTCGGACGTGCCGGGCGACGATCCGGCGCAGGTGGCCAGCGGCCCCACGGTGCCAGATGCGGTCAGCCGTGCAGAAGCCCGTGCGATGGTGGCCGGCTGGCGCATCGAGTTGCCCCCGAACGTGGCACAGTGGCTGGACGGGGATCAGGGGCAGGCCCCCAACCCTGGCGATCCCGTCTTTGCCGGTCACGAGGTGAAAGTCATTGCATCGGCCCGCCTGTCACTGGAAGCCGCGGCCAGGGCTGCCCAGGTGCAGGGTGTCCCCGCCGTGATCCTGTCCGATGCTATCGAGGGTGAAGCCCGCGATGTCGGCCGTGTCCACGCCGCCATCGCACGCGAGGTTATTCTGCGCGCCCGGCCCTTCACCCGCCCCGTGGTGTTGCTTTCGGGCGGGGAAACCACCGTGACCCTGCGCGCCAAGGGCAGGGGTGGACGCAACAGCGAATTTCTGTTGGCGACCGCTCTCGCCGCCGAGGGCCTGCCCTTCGCCGCTCTTGCCGCCGATACCGATGGCATCGACGGGTCCGAGGACAACGCAGGGGCCTTCGCGACCGGCACCACCGCCACCCGTTTACGGGCGCTGGGACACGACCCGGCGGCCTTCCTCTCGGGCAACGACGCCTACAGCGCCTTTTCTGCCTTGGGCGACCTTTTCGCGCCCGGACCGACCGGGACCAACGTCAACGACTTCCGCGCGATCCTGCTGCGCTAGCGTCAGGGTCGCATCATCAGTGTGGTTCGGCCCTGCTGGACGATCTCGTCGCGCTGGTTGCGGGCCTCTACCGCAAAGACCACAATCCTACGGCCTTCGCGGGCTGGTCGAAGCGTTTCCACCGCAAAGGTTGCCCGCAATTCATCATCGACGAACACCGGCGCGCTGAACCGGATGTCCCAACCCAGCGAGGCCACCGCATCCAGCCGCGCCAGCGCCTGGTTCTTCAGCCCGTCAATCAGCGACAGAACCAGAAGCCCGTGCGCCACGCGAGCGGGAAAGCCAAGCGCATGTGCCGCCGCATCATCCATATGCAGGGCGAAGCGATCGCCGGACAAGTCTGCAAAGCGGTCAATCGTTTCGGCGGTGACCCGGGTCGAGACCGTGTCGATCCGGTCACCGGCCTTCAGGCTGGCATGGCCATGCAGTCCAGCCGGCAGGAGCCGGCCGGTCATACCGGCACCGGAGCATCCTCTCGCAGAAGGCCCCTGGATTTCAGCGCCGCCCAGAATTCAACCGGAATCGGCTGGCTGAACCAGGCAAGGTTCTGCTTCAGTTGCTCGACCGTCCGCGTGCCAGCACAGAAGGACGGCACGGCGGGGTGGGCCACGACGAACTGCAACGCCGCCGCCGGAAGGGAAACGCCATATTCGGCGCAGACGGCTTCGATCTTCGCCACCTTGTCCATGATACTGGCCGACGCCGGGGCGTAGTTGTACTTCGCACCGGGCTTCGCGCCTGTCGCCAGAATGCCAGAGTTGAACCCGCCCCCAACCAGCACTGCCGCGCCGCGCTGTTCACAAAGCGGCAGGAACGCATCCAGCGCCTCCTGTTCCAAGAGGGTGTAGCGGCCCGCCAGCAGGAAGCAGTCGAAATCACGCTGCTTCAGCGCCTCGTGGCAGACCTCCCATTCGTTGACCCCCACGCCGATGGCCGTGACCACCTTTTCGTTCCGCAGCCGCTCCAGCGCCTTGTAGCAGCCGTCCATCGCCTGCTTGAAAACCTCGGGCTGGTCCTTGCCGCGGGTGAAAACATCAATGTCATGAATGAAGACGATGTCCATCCGCTCCAGCGCCAGTCGCTGCAGACTGTCCTCGAAGGCGCGCATCGTGCCATCGTAGGTGTAGTCGAACTCCATCTTGAACGGGGCACCCTGAGTCCAGGGCGTGAAATCGATCGTCTCTCGCCTTGCCGGAACCAGCCGCCGCCCGACCTTTGACGACAGCACAAAATCGTCGCGCCGCTTCCAGCGAAGGTTCTCGCTGGTGCGCAGTTCGGCCAGCCCGTGGCCGTACATGGGTGCTGTGTCGTAGAACCGGATCCCAGCATCCCAGGAGGTCTGGAACATGGCGTCGGACGTTGCGTCGTCAATTGGCCGGAACAGGTTGCCGACCGGCGCGGTGCCAAAGGCAAAAGTGGTGACTTTCAGTCCCGAGCGGCCAAAGGTGCGAAGATCGGTCGGTAGCATTCATCCCCCCATAAGTAACCATATAGTGCATTACTGTCAGCCGCCCCTGAGTCTGGCAAGGGAAATGATCGGAGGAATCGCTTGACCGGCGAACAGCACCCCATTATGTAACCATATAGTTACTAAAGGGCGCAAAGATGCTTTTCACCGAGATGCAGGAACAGGTTCGGGACATGGCGCGCGGCTTCGCCGACGAGGTGATCCGCCCGATGGCAGAGGCGCTTGACCGCGACGAACGCTTCCCCGCCGAACTTTACCAGGACATGGCCAAGCTCGGCTTATTCGGGATCGGTGTACCGGAATCTCTGGGTGGCCCCGGCTTCGACACACTGACCTATGCCGTGGTCATGGAGGAGCTGTCGCGCGGCTATGCCTCGGTCGCCGACCAATGCGGACTGGTCGAACTGATCTCGACTCTCCTCGTGCGGCACGGAACCGCAGCGCAGCAGAAACTTTTGGCACCGATCCTGGCGATGCAAGCGAAGGTCGCCTATTGCATCACAGAGCCCGAGGCTGGCACCGATGTCTCGGGCATCCGTACGACGGCGGAACGGGATGGCACCGGCTGGCGGCTGAACGGCGGCAAGATCTGGATTCACAACGCTCCCGTCGCCGACCTTGGCTTCGTTCTGGCCCGGACCGACAAAGAGGCCGGCAACCGTGGCATGTCGATTTTCATCGTCGATCTGCATGCAAAGGGTGTCGAGCGCGGCCCGAAGGAACACAAGATGGGCCAACGCGCCTCCCAGGTGGGGGCACTGACCTTTACGGATGTGCGGCTTGGTCCCGACGCGATGCTGGGCGAAGCTGGCCGCGGCTTCCACATGATGATGAGTGTGCTGGACAAGGGCCGTGTCGGCATAGCCTCGCTTGCCGTCGGGATCGCCCAGGCCGGGCTGGAAGCAGCGGTGGAATACGCCGGGACCCGCAAGCAGTTCGGCAAGGCGGTTGCCGAGTTCCAGGGCGTTCAGTGGCTGCTGGCCGACATGGCTAAAGACATTGAGGCGGCGCGCCTGCTCGTCCAGTCGGCGGCCTCCAAAATCGACCGTGGCCAGGATGCGACGAAGGCTTGTTCCATCGCCAAGTGCTTTGCTGGCGACATGGCCGTGGCCCGGACGGCGGATGCGGTGCAGGTCTTTGGTGGCTCGGGTTACATTCGCGGCTTCGAGGTCGAAAGGCTCTATCGGGACGCCAAGATCACGCAGATCTATGAAGGTACGAACCAGATCCAGCGGATGATCATTGCGCGCGAACTGTTGAAAAAAGGCGCGCGGGCATGAGGCCTGTCGCTCTTGTCACTGGCGCCTCGCGCGGGATCGGGCTTGGCGCTGCGCTTGCGCTGGCCCGCGAAGGCTTTGCGGTCGCGCTTAACGGCTTGCCCGACGATGCTGATCTTGCAGATGCGGTCGAGAAGGTCCGCGCGCTTGGGGTTGAGGCTGTTGCGGTTCCGATGAACGTGGCCGACCTGTCTGCACATGCCGGAACGCTGGAGCGGATAGAGGCGGCGCTTGGCCCGCTGACCACCCTGGTGAACAATGCAGGCGTCGGCGTGATGCAGCGTGGCGACCCGCTGGAGGTCACCGAGGCCAGTTATGACCGCTGTCAGGCGGTGAACGCCAAAGCGATGTTCTTCCTGACGCAAGCCTTCGCCCGCCGGGTGATCGGGCGGGAACGCAAGGTGTTCCATGCCATCGTCAACGTCACTTCGTCGAACGCCACCGCCGTGGCCGAGCCGCGCGCGGAATACGCCATGTCCAAGGCCGCCGCCGCGATGGCCTCGAAAACCTGGGCGGTTCGGCTCGCGCGCGAGGGCATCCAGGTTTACGACGTCCAGCCCGGCCTGATCGCCACCGATATGACGGCGGCGGTCATCGACAGCTACCGCGCCCGGGCCGAGGCCGGGCTGACCCTGCTGCCGCGTGTGGGCACGCCCGAAGACATGGGCACGATCATTGCAACGCTCGCCGCCGGGCGACTTCCCTACACGACGGGCCAGGTGATCGCCGCTGACGGCGGACTTCTGGTTCCACGCTTCTGAAAGGATTGGCCATGAAGATCGCCCTGCCCGATGCCGATGGCCGGATGTCCGACTATCGCCTGACCGGAACACCGATTGCCTCCGGGCGGCTGGGGCGTGGCGCGGCCCGCGTCGTCTATTCGGCCGCTCATGTGGTTGCCGATCCTTTCACGGCGAATGATCCCTCGGGCCGCGCCGTAGTGGATTGGGCAAAGACCATGGCCTTCCGGCGCTACCTGCACGGGCTTGGCCTTGGCATCGCTGAGGCGATGGACACCGCGCAACGAGGCATGGGACTGGACTGGACCGGCGCGCTGGACCTGATCCGCCGCACGCGGGAAGAACTGCCCGACGCGCTTGTCGCCAACGGCTGCGGCACTGACCATCTGAATCCCGCAGATGCCCGCAGCCTCGACGATGTGATCCGCGCCTATCTTGAACAGGTCGAGGCGATCCAGAAGCTGGATGCCCGTATTATCCTGATGGCCAGCCGGGCATTGGCGCGGGTCGCCAAGGGGCCGGCAGACTACCTGAAGGTTTACGACCGGGTTCTTGCGGCCTGTGACAAGCCGGTGATCCTGCACTGGCTGGGTGAAATGTTCGACCCACAACTCGCCGGATATTGGGGCAGCCCCCGGTTCGAAGACGCGTTGGAGACGGCACTCGAGGTGATCCATCGCAATCAGTCCAAAGTGGACGGAATCAAGATCAGCCTTCTCGACAAGGACAAGGAAATCCTGATGCGCCGCCGCCTGCCGGCGGGAGTTCGCATGTACACCGGCGACGATTTCAACTATCCCGAACTGATCGAAGGGGATGACCAGGGTTTCAGCCACGCGCTGCTTGGCATCTTCGACCCCCTTGCTCCCGCTGCCGCCCATGCAGTGGGCCTTTTGGGCCAGGGCGATACGGCAGGTTTCCGCGCCACGCTGGACCCAACCGTGCCTCTGGCGCGGCTCATCTTCAGGGCGCCGACGCAGTACTACAAGACCGGCGTAGTGTTTCTGGCCTGGCTGAACGGCTTTCAGGACCATTTCGTCATGCTGAACGGTGCGCAGGCGATGCGTCCCTTGCCCTATTTCACCGAAGTGTTTCGCCTTGCCGATGGCTGCGGCCTTCTGCGCGATCCCGACATTGCGGTGACCCGGATGAAGAACCTTCTCGCGCTTTACGGGGCGTGATGTGAGGGACTTCACGAATGACCACTCGGCCCTGGCCCTGAACACTGCAAGCTTGGGCCACAACTTGGACGGGGCCGGGGCCGGGTGGTCGCCTGAACGTGTAATCGACGCCTGCGCGGCGCGTGGTTACGGCGGAATCGTGTTTTGGCGGCGCGAGATCGGCAAGCGTGCCATCGAGATCGGCAATCGGGTGCGCGCGGCGGGAATGCAGGTCGTGGGCTTGTGCCGGACGCCCTATCTGGTGGGTCGCGATGCGCCTGACCAGGACGATGGCGCGCGTGCAAGCATCGACATGGCAGCGGATCTTGGGGCGAAGGTCCTGACAATCGTGACAGGCGGAACCGATCCGGGGCGCAAGGGTCTGGCCGAAACGCAGAAGCGTCTGACCGACCGTGTGGCGGCACTTGCCCCCTTTGCGGCAGACCGAGGTGTTTCGCTGGCACTGGAACCGCTAAACCCGATGTTCGGTGGCAACAGGACCTGCCTCTTCACCGTGGCCGAGGCGCTGGAGCTGTGCCACACGATCGCGGCACCGAATGTGGGGATTGCGGTCGATGTCTATCATGTCTGGTGGGATACCCGGCTTGCGGCCTCTCTCTCTGCCGCGCGTGGCAGGGTACTGGGTTATCACTTGTGCGACTGGCTCGAAGACACATCGCACATGCTGCTCGATCGAGGGATGATGGGCGACGGAGTGGCCGACCTGCTCGCGATACGTCGCGCGGTCGAGGACAGAGCCGGCTACGCCGGACTGTGCGAAGTCGAAATATTCTCGGCGGAAGACTGGTGGAAACGTGACCCCAACGAGGTTCTGGACGTGATAGTGGACCGCTTCCGCCGCTATTGCTGAGCCGTCAGCAGACTTGCGGGATGAATTCTTGCTGCCGGTCAAACGGGCGGCTCGCATGAAGGCGGGGGGATCCGGAACCGATCAGGTCGAAAGCCCCGTTCGTATTGCGTCTGGTCTATGATTTGCAGATCGCGTGTCGGCTGATCGCGATGCGCCGCACCTAATGCAACGGAGCCTGTAATGGACGGCAGCTTACTGGTCATCTTGTGCGCCCCGACAAGGAAAATGCCCGGTCCCGGCCAAATCCGACAGGCTGCCTGTCAACATCGACTGGCCGGGATACCCACGCCATTCGGGACCGCGCGATCAACGCGACAGCAGATAGACGCGGTTTGCCGGATCGAAATCGACAATCCTCTGGCCGTCGGCAAAGGCAGTCTTCATCATCCCGCGCAACCGCGTCCGCAGCGCCCTTGCAGTTTCGGCGAACCCGCCATCCGCCAAGTCGATATCGTCAGGCAGAGGAACAGGTAGGGCTTGTGTCGTTTGTGACTGTCTCGGCCGCCCTGTGGCCAATGTCGCGACCAGTGGCGAGGCAAGATTCCATTCAACCAGCAACCTGTCTGAGGCAAGGCCCTGATTTATCCCGCCCATGTCGCCGTAATAATCTTCCAGATAGGTGTTCGTCTGCGCCCCCAACCTGTGGAGGTTCAGTGCCGCATTCACCGCCCGCAACGGGTCGAAGGTCCAGCGCACATGGGCAATTCCGCGCGCCAGGCACCAATCGCGCTGAAAATGCTTCAACCGCACGCCAAGGCCGAGGCCTCGCGCCGATGGAAGAACGGCGAGCCGGTGCGAATGTTGCACCAAGGGGTCGCGCGTCGGAAAGCCGAAGACATAGCCCATCAGGCGCCCTTCGGCAAAGGCGCCGCCAACAAGGCCACCCTCGGCCTGAATCACCATCATCAGATCGGCCGGGTCGGGCAGGTCGCCCTCGCCCCAGACCTCACGCTGAAGGGCTTCGACCGCGCGAAACTCGGCCATGCCTGCCAGCTCGCGAAACTCTACCTCGGTCATGCCGTGAACTCTTTCTGCGAGACGGTGGCGGTTTTCAGATAGTCGAGGTCCAGCGACACACCGATGCCGGGGCCTTTGGGCACGGGCATCAGGCCGCCCTTGGTTTCCAGTTTTTGCTCGATGATGTCACGGGTGAAATAGCGGCTGGCCGACGACGTGTCGCCCGGCTTGGTAAAGTTCGGCAGGGTGGAAAGGTGGATGTTGTGCGCCCGGCCCACACCCGATTCCAGCATTCCGCCGCACCAGACCGGAACCTGAAACGCCTGACACAGATCATGGATCTGCCGCGCCGCGACATGGCCACCTGACCGGCCGACCTTGATGTTGATCACGCGCGCCGCATCGGATTGCAGCGCCTTGCGAGCGTGTTCGACGGTTCGGATACATTCATCCAGACAAAGCGGGGTGCGGATGCGGGCCTGCAAGGTGGCGTGATCGTGGATGTCGTCCCAGGCCAGCGGCTGCTCGATATAATCCAGTGCGAAATCGTCCATCCGGGCGATCAGGTCACTGTCGGCCAGCGTATAGCAGCAATTGGCATCCACGGTCAGATGGGCGCCGGGAAACTCTCGCCGCACCGCCTGCAACAGGGCGATGTCATGGCCCGGTTTCACCTTGAGCTTGATGCGGCGATAGCCCTGATCAAGATGCGCGGCCACGCGGGCCAGTGTTTCGGCCACCGGCCCGATACCCAGCGAAACGCCCACCTCGACCGCATCGCCCGCGCCGCCCAGCACGGTCTGCAACGGCAGGTCCAGCGATTTCGCCCAAAGATCCCAGAACGCCATTTCCACCGTGGCCTTCGCCATGTGATTGGCGCGCCAGGGCGCCAGCACCCGCGCCAGCGCCTCGGGGTTGGCAAAGCTGTGCCCCAGAACCTGCGGCAAAAGCACGTTGGCCAGAAGGTCCATCGCACCAGCCACGGTTTCCTCTAGATAATCTGGCAGCGGGTCCATCACCCCTTCGGCGTGACCTTCCAGCCCCTCCGCCCGCAAGGTCAGCAAAGGGAAAACCTTTTCGGTCAAGGTGCCGGTTGCAATGGTGAAGGGCGTCACCAGCGGCAACCGCACCAGCCGCAGCGTGGCGCCGTCGATGCGAAGGGGGGCCTTGGTCATGGGGGTCTCCTTGAAGAGCATCGTTGGTCGGCAAGAATTACAGTTTACTTGCATTGTTGACCGAATGAAAGTTTGCTGTCACAAATTCTTGTAACAAGGGGAGAAGGCCGGTGGATGATGCGGCAAACCAGAGTGCGGACAAGACGGGTGGCGATCTGCGCGACCGGCTGACCGCAGCGCTGGATACGGGCACCCCGGCCGAGCGGGCACTGGCGCATTACCTGTTGTCGAACCTGTCGTCCCTGCCCTTCGAAACCGCAGCGACCGTGGCGCAGAAAGTGGGGCTGTCCGAAGCCTCGGTCGGTCGGTTCTGCCGCACCATCGGCTATCGTCACCTGAAAGATCTGAAGGGCAGCCTTCAGGCTGATCTGGGCGACAAGGCCTGGCTGATCGGCGACCGGCTGAAGGAATTCCATCAGCGCAGCCGTCAGGGCAATGCAGAGCTTTCACACGCGCTGGAGCGTGAAATCGCGGCCATGGTCACGGTTTACGAAATTGCCGCGACCCCGGCCTTCGAGGCGGCGGTAGGGCGTCTGGCCCGGCGCCGTTCGGTCTGGGTCGCGGGCTTTCAGACTGAGCGTGGTCATGCGGCCGAACTGGTCCACAACCTGCAATATCTGCGGGGCGGGGTGCATCTGGCCGATGTGGCGGGTGGGCATTTCGCCGAGGTGCTGCTGGGCGAGGCCGAGGAGACAACACTGGTTCTGATCGACGGGCGACGTTATTCGCGCCTGACCCGCGATCTGGCACTGGCGGCGCGGGATGAGGGGATTCCCGTCACGCTGATCACAGATCCTTATTGTGACTGGGCGCCCGGCGTTGTGACCGAACTGTTCGCCGTTCCCACCGACCTCAATCATTTCTGGGATACCACCGCGGCCATGTCCTCGTTGATAGGGCTTCTGGTCAACGGGGTCTTCCGCGAGCTGGGCGCCGAGGTCGAGGCCCGCATGGCCCGCGTCTCGGCGCTTTACGACGATTTCATCGGACATACCGTCCCGGGGCGCAACCCGGGCAAGACCTGAACCACAAGATCAACAGAGAGGACTGCCATGACCTTCCCCTTCCGCAAGACCCTGCTTTCCGCCTCGGTCAGCCTGGCGGCGCTGTTTGCCGGTGCCGCCGTGATGGCACAAGAAGCGGTGTTCGTCCTGAACACATCCGAGGTGGGCGCGCCAACCTACAACCCGATCAAGGCCACCAATCTGAACAAGGCGACCACACTGATCTTTGACCGGCTGGTCAGCCAGGCCGCCGATCTGTCGTATCATCCCTGGCTGGCCGAAAGCTGGGAAGAGGCGCCCGATGGCATGGCCTGGACCTTCCACCTGAAGAAGGGTGTGAAGTTCCACAACGGAGAGCCGTTCAACGCCAATACCGTCAAGGAATGGCTGGAACTGTTCAAGGCCAGCGAGAATGCCTACATGACCGAGGCTGTGGCCGAGGTGCAGGTGATTGATGACGCGACGGTGAAATTCGTCATGTCGCGGCCCGAGCCGAACCTGCTTTATAACCTGTCCTCCAGCTATATGTCGGTGATCGAACCGAAGTCCTACAAGGAACTGGGCGACAACTACGGCGTTACCGAGGTTTACGGCACCGGGCCCTTCAAGCTGGAAAGCTTTGCCATCGGGCAGGAAACCGTTCTGACCCGGAACGACGATTACACCTGGGGCTCGCCCCTGTCGAAGAACACCGGCCCGGCGAAAATCGCCAAGATCACCTTCCGCGAGATCGCCGAGGATTCGACCGCGTTTCTGGAACTGAAAACCGGCGGGGTCGATATGCTGCTGGGCGTGCCCGCCGACCTGATCGGCGAGGTCAAGAAAGAGGCGAATCTTGCCGTCCTGACCATGCCGGGGCAGGACGTCTATTACATGCCTATCAACGTCACGAAGCCCCCCTTCGATGACATCAAGGTGCGCGAGGCGGCGGCCAAGGCAATCAATCAGGAAGAAATCCTCGCCTCGGTGTTTGGCGGCATCGGCTCGGTCGCCGATACCTTCCTGATCTCTGCCCTGCCCGAAGGCCATGTGCCGGATGCCGACAAGATCCACTACGATCCGGTGCGCGCCAATGCGCTGCTGGACGAGGCGGGCTGGAAAATGGGCGCGAACGGCGTGCGCGAAAAGGATGGCCAGCCCCTGAAGGTCAGCCTGTGGACCCAAAGCGACAGCATCTTCCGCCGCCTGACCGAAGTGGTTCAGGCGCAGCTGAAGGCCGTGGGGATCGAGGCGGAAATCACCACCTTCGACAGCTCGATGATCCGCGACCAATACAAGACGGGCGAACAGCAACTGGCCGTGCGGTCCTACAACTGGGACAATGCCGACATCGTGGACTGGTTCTTCGGCGGTGACCGGCTGGGATACCCGAACGTGTCGATGTTCAACGACCCCAAGGCCGAGGAGCTGCGCGCCAAGGCGATGACCGGATCGAAGAACATGGAAGAGCGGGTGGCGAACTTCACCGCCTATCATGACTATGTGCTGACGCAGTTCCCGATGGCCCCGATCTATCAGCCCGTCGATGCCGTGGCCTATAACGCCGACCATCTGGTCCTGCCGGACACCATCAACGCCCCCGGCATCGGCCCTGTCGCCATCATGGACATGGAGGTCAAGGAGTAACCGAAGCGACACGGGGAATACCGGCATGACATCCTGGCTGATCCGACGGATCCTTTTGCTCGTGCCGGTTTTCCTGGCCGTTTCTGTGGTGATCTTCCTGATCCTCCACTTCATTCCCGGCGATCCCATCGACAACCTTCTGAAGGTGGGATCGTCGCCGCAGGCCCGCGCCGAGATGGAGGCGCGCTATGGGCTGGACCGGCCCTTGCCGGTGCAATACGGCATCTGGCTGGGCAAGGTTCTGCATGGCGATCTGGGCACCGCGATTGTCGCCCGCCGCCCGGTGGCTGACTTGATCGCCCAAGCCCTGCCGCATTCGCTGGCGCTTGGCGGTCTTGCGCTGCTGTTTTCCTCGGCGATGGGCGTGATGCTGGGGGTGATTGCGGCCCTGAACCGTGACCGCTGGCCAGACAGGTTGATCATGGGTGGCGTTCTGGCCGGCTCGACCATGCCGAGTTTCTGGCTGGGGCTGATCCTGATGCTGGTGTTTTCGGTCGGCCTTGGGTGGTTTCCGATTTCCGGCGCGCGGGGATGGACTTCGCTGGTTCTGCCGGTGCTGACCATCGGCCTGGGCGGCACGGCACTGGTGGCGCGCATCACCCGCGTTTCGATGATCGAGGCTTCGGCGCGCGATTTCGTGATGCTGCTTCATGCCAAGGGCCTCTCGCCGCTGCGTATTCAGTTGGCGCATGTTTTGCGCCACGCCCTGATCCCGGTGGTGACGATCCTTGCGCTGCGCATCGGCTGGATTCTGGGTGGTGCCGTGACAGTCGAGGTGGTTTTTGCCCGCCCCGGCTTGGGAACGCTGCTGATCAAATCGCTTAGCCAGCATGACTATCCGGTGGTTCAGGCCTGCCTGCTCATGCTGGCCATGGCGGTGATGCTGGGCACGCTGCTGGGTGACATCCTTCAGGCCCTGATGGACCCGCGGGTCCGGGCGGCGATGGCATGAGCGCCGCCGCCCCCATTCGTGCGCTGCGACGCCCCTCGGGCGGGGTGGCAGGTTTGTGGCTGGCGCTTGTGGCGCTGGCCGCTGTCGCGGCACCACTGCTGACGCCCTATGCTTATGACGTGCAGGCGCTGCGCGAGGCCTATCAGGCGCCATCGGCCGCGCATTGGCTAGGCACCGACGAATTTGGCCGCGACCTTCTGACCCGGCTGATCTATGGCGCGCGCACCTCGCTTTCGGTCAGTGCGACGGCCATCGCCATTTCGGTGGCCTGCGGCATGGTGCTGGGCGCGGCGGCGGCCTGGTTCGGCGGCTGGTTCGACCGGGCGGTGACTGTGGTGGTGGACCTGACCTGGTCCTTTCCCGAAATCCTGATCGCGCTGATCCTTGTTGCCATCATCGGCCCCGGCACCACGGGCACGATGATCGCCATTTCCGTCGCCTATCTGGCGCAGTTCACGCGCCTGACCCGCGCGCAAATTATGACCCTGAAGGGAGAGACCTTCATCGAGGCCGCGCGCAGCCTTGGGGCGGGCAACGCGCATATCCTGCTGCGCCACCTTTTGCCCAATGCACTGGCCCCGGTGCTGGTTTCGGCCATGCTGGCGACGGGCGATGCGATCATACTGGAGGCGACCTTGGGCTTTTTCGGACTTGGCGCGCAGCCTCCTACCCCCAGTTGGGGTGGCATGATGTCGGCGGGGTCCGCGCTGGTGTTCAAGGCGCCCTGGATCATCATCTTTCCCGGCCTGACTGTGGCAATCACCGTCATCGCCATCAATCTTTACGGCGACGCGCTGATCGCGGCACTGGACATTCGCGCCAAACTGCGGAGGGCGGCATGAGTACGCTTTTGCAGCTTGAGAGTGTCGGCGTATCTATCGGCACCGTAGCCCTGCTTGAAGGGATAAGCCTGTCGGTCGAGCGGGGGCAGATCTTGGGTCTTGTCGGCGAAAGCGGGTCGGGCAAGTCGCTGACGGCGCTGGCTGCCATGGGCCTGCTGCCGCTGATCGGAGGGCGGATCACCACCGGACAGGTGCGGTTCGACGGGCAGGACATGGCTGCGATGACCGAGGCACAGCGCCGTGCCCTACGCGGACGGCGCATCGGCTTTGTGACGCAAAACCCGATGACGGCGCTGGACCCGGTGCAGCGGATCGGGGCGCAGGTCGATATCGTCTCGCGCCTGCATCTGGGCCTGTCGTGGCAGGCGGCCCGCGCCCGCACGCTGGACCTGTTGACGCAAATGCGCATTCCCGAACCGGCGGCGGTGGCCGAGGCTTATCCGCATCAGCTCTCGGGTGGGATGAAGCAGCGCATCGTCATTGCCATGGCGCTGGCAGGCGACCCCGACCTGATCATCGCCGACGAGCCGACGACGGCGCTGGATGTGACGGTGCAGGCGCAGATCATCCAGATTCTGGGCCAGATCGTGCGCGAGCGCGGCGCGGCTCTGTTGCTGATTACGCATGACATGGGTGTCGTGGCCCAAATCTGCGACCGGGTGGCTGTGCTATATGCCGGACGACTGGCAGAGGAGGGGCCGGTCGGACCGATCTTTGCCGCGCCTGCCCATCCCTATACCCGCGCCCTGATCGGCTGCATTCCGCAAGAGGGGATGGCCAAGGGCAGCTTGCGCGGCATTCCCGGCGCCGTGCCCAGCGCGCTGGCCATGCCATCCGGATGCCGATTCAACCCGCGTTGCCCACACGCAAGCGCGATCTGCTGCGAGACAGCACCCTCCTTTGCCCCCTTTGGCGCGGGCGGTGTCGCCTGTCATCATGCGGGAGTGGCATCATGACCGAACCGCTGATCCTTATAGAGGCTCTGTCGAAACGATTTCAGTCGGGCGGAGGGCTGTTTGCCAGACCCCGTGCGATGATGGCGGTTCGCGACGTGTCGCTGTCTGTCGGGCGGGGTGAGGTGGTGGGCGTCGTCGGTGAAAGCGGCTGCGGCAAGTCCACCCTCGCGCGCCTTGTGTTGCGCCTGATCGAGCCGACTGCGGGCACGGTGCGCTTTGACGGCACTGATCTGACCGGCCTGCCGCCCGCCGCCTTGCGCCGGATGCGGCGACGCATGGCAATGGTGTTTCAGGACCCCTATTCCAGCCTCGATCCGCGTTACACCCTGACCGACGTTCTGTCCGAACCGTACCGCGTGCAGGGCGAGCCGCTGCCGACCGGACGCGTGGCCGAGATGCTGGGGGCCGTTGGCCTGCCCGAAGCCATGGCAACCAGCCACCCCCATCAGCTCTCGGGCGGGCAACGCCAGCGCGTCGGAATTGCCCGTGCCCTCGCGCTGGCGCCTGATTTCGTCGTTCTGGACGAACCGACCGCCAGCCTCGATGTTTCGATTCAGGCGCAGATCATCGCATTGTTGTCTGATTTGCGCGACCGGCTGGGGCTGACCTATCTGTTCATCAGCCATGACCTTGGCCTTGTGCGCTATTTCTGCAACCGGATCGTGGTGATGTATCTGGGCGCCGTGGTCGAGGTGCTGCCCGCTGCCACTGCCACGCCCCGCCACCCCTACACGCAGGCGCTGATCGCCTCGGGCTTTGTGCCCGATCCGGCCGCCCGGCGCGCCATCGTTCCGGTTGCGGGCGAGGTGCCAAGCCCCTTCAACCTGCCCCCCGGCTGCGCCTTTGCCGGACGCTGCCCGCGCGCGACCGACCAGTGCCGGACCACGCGCCCCGCGCTGTCGGACGAAGCCCATCCTGTTGCCTGTTTCCACCCGATCTGAAAGACCGACCCATGCCCTTCCACGTTCTGACCGGCGTTTTTGTCCATGAAAGCAACACGTTCAAGAAGGGCGAAACCACCCTTCAGGACTTTCGCGACGATGTGCTGGATATCGGGCAGGTCGCGGTGGACCGCTTTCGCGGTGTGAACGAGGAGTTGGCGGGCTTTCTCGACGTGGGAGAGGCGGCAGGCTGGCGAATGACGCATACGGTTTCCGCCCATGCCACGCCGGGCGCGCGCGTGGCGCGGGCGGCGTTCGACCATATAGCCGGGCTGATCTGCGCGGGGGCGCAAGCGCATAAGGATACGCTGAACGGCGTTCTGTTGTCGCTGCACGGCTCGATGGTGCCCACGTTCTGCGAGGATGGCGAGGGCGAGCTGCTGTCACGCCTGCGCGCCATCCTTGGCCCCGACCTGCCAATCGCGGTCACGCTGGACCTGCACGCCATGGCAACCCCGGCGATGGTGGAGCAGGCGCAGATCTTTGTCAGCTACAAGACCTATCCGCATGTGGACATGCGCGACACTGGTCGCCATGCCGCACGGCTTCTGGACGCCACGATGCAAGGCAGAGTGCGCCCCCGCACCCTGCGCGCCCATCTTCCAATGCTTGATGAGGCGAACGCCGGGCGCACCGACGTGCCGGAGACCGCCGCGCTTTACATCCGCGCTGCAGCCCATGAGGAGGAGCCGGGCATTCTTGCCGTATCGGTCAATGCGGGCTTTGCCGAGGCCGATATTCAAGAGGCCGGGCCGACGGTTCTGGTGACCTGTGACGAGGGCGCCGAACAGCGGGCCGGGCAGATTGCTGCGGGCCTTGCCCAGACAATCTGGGAACAGCGTGGCACAGTGTCCAATGACTTCCTGAGCCCTGTTGACGCCGCCATGATGGCGCGCGACTTCGACGCAAGCCAGGGGCCCCTCGTGATTGCCGACTATGCCGACAACCCCGGCGCCGGGGCCTATGGCGATGCGACGGCGCTTTTGTCCGCACTGCTGGATGCTAAGGCCGATGGCGGTGCCTTTGCGCCCATGATCGACCCCCAGGCTGCGGCCGTCTTGTGCCGTCACCGGGTCGGAGACACGCTGACGCTGGACATCGGTGGCAAGAATGATCCGGCCTTCGGCGGCGGTCCGCTGCGACTGACGGGCAAGATCATACATCTGTCGGACGGCAGCTATACCGGCGACGGACCAATTCTGGGCGGTATCACGCACAGCTTCGGCCCCACTGCCGTCTTCCGGGTAAACGGTATCGATATTCTGGTTGTCACACTGTCAGGCCAGATGCTTGATCTGCAACAGGTCCGCGCCTTCGGAATCGAACCGGCGCGGCTGCGCTTTCTGGTGGTCAAGTCGATGCAGCATTTTCGCGCAGCGTTCCAACCGATAGCGGGCCGCGTCATCGTCTGCGACAGCGGCGCACTGGCCACACCTCAGGCGCATCTGCGCCCTTACATCCGTGTGCGACGTCCAGTCTGGCCGCTGGATCGGGCGGAGTTCGCAGCCCCTGAATAACTTCTGCTACGCCCCAGTCTCCCGTCTCGGGCCGAACCATTTGGCTGCCCACATCAGATGGCGTCCGAGATAACGATACTGGCATACCCCACTGACGTGGTCGTCAGGAAAGATTGCTCATCAGAAGGGTCTCCCGGCAACTCCTGAATCATGTCACCGATCCTCAATCAATCGGTCCTGACCTTAGAAGACAACGACCGAGCGGATGCTCTCGCCACTATGCATCAGGTCGAACCCCTTGTTGATCTCTTCAAGCGAGAGGACATGTGTGATCATCGGATCGATCTCGATCTTGCCGTTCATGTACCAATCAACGATCTTCGGAACATCGGTGCGTCCGCGCGCGCCTCCGAACGCCGAGCCCTTCCAGACCCGGCCGGTCACCAACTGGAACGGCCGGGTGCTGATTTCCTTGCCGGCCTCCGCAACACCGATCACCACCGACACGCCCCATCCGCGGTGACAGGCCTCCAGCGCCTGCCTCATGACATTGGTATTCTCGGTGCAGTCGAAGGTGTAATCCGCGCCACCATCGGTGAGTCCGACGGGATGCTGAACCAGATACCCCTCGACTTTTGTCGCGTTGACGAAATGGGTCATGCCGAACTGCCTGCCCCAACTTGCCTTGTCATCGTTGATGTCCACGCCGATGATCTTGTCAGCGCCAACCATGCGCGCGCCCTGAATGACATTCAAACCAATGCCGCCCAGGCCAAAGACAATCACGTTGGCCCCGGGATGGACCTTGGCGGTATTGACCACCGCACCAACGCCCGTGGTCACGCCGCATCCGATGTAGCAGCACTTGTCGAAGGGCGCATCGGTGCGGATCTTTGCCACCGCGATCTCGGGAAGGACCGTGAAACTGGAAAAGGTCGAACAGCCCATGTTGTGAAACAACTGTTGTCCCTTGTAGCTGAAACGGCTTGTTCCATCCGTCATCAGACCCTTGCCCTGCGTGGCGCGAATGGCCGTGCAAAGGTTGGTCTTCCCCGACAGACACGATTTGCACTGACGGCACTCTGGCGTGTAAAGCGGGATGACATGGTCGCCTGGCTTGACCGAGGTAACGCCCGGCCCGATCTCGCGCAGGATGCCGGCACCCTCGCGCCCCAGGATCGAGGGAAAGATGCCTTCGCTGTCAAGCCCGTCGAGCGTGTAGGCATCCGTGTGGCAGATACCTGTCGCCACGATCTCTACAAGGACCTCTCCGGCCTTGGGGCCTTCCAGATCGACTTCGACGATCTCAAGCGCTTCCTGGCCTCGAACACCACTGCTGCGCGTGTCTTCATCTCGGTTTCCTCAGGTTTGATGCGGCCGCACCCTAGCGGGGTGGCCTGATTGAATAGCGCCAGCCGAGTGCGGCGACCGGCCCCTGGCGATCGCTCCATCGTTCCACACCCCACAAAAGGGACATGTACAGGGGCAATATCTGCATCCGGCCGGCTGGCCTCCCACAAGGCATTGGCGCGACGGATCAGATCGACATGAAGGTCGATAGCGACTGCTCCCTTATGAGAGTCCTCAATCTGTGCCCCACGCCACGGTCGCTCGCCGCCCATGGTCGAGCAGCTGCCGGATATGACTGCGCTCGACCGGCTTGTGCTGGGTTAACCGGCGACGTCACAAAGTGATGACGCGATTCCCCGGGTTCGGTCCGGCCTTCAGCCGGGCCAGGGCGGCGGGTAGATCGTCGAATGCCGCAACCTCAAGGATCTGCGGATCGAACCGGCCCGTGGCCATATCGGCCGCCATCGCAGCGCCTGCCGATACCAGACGACCCCATTGCACATCGGTGCCATGGGCGTGCAACCCGTTCAGCCCCACCTCGTGCAGCGAAATCGTGGTGGTGAAGGCGGGCAGCGGTGCCGTCTCCTGCCGGTCCTGAATGCAGACCAGATGGCCGTTCGCCGCCAGAAGCGGTGCAAGGCTGGCGGCATGGGCGCCGTTGACCATATCGAACACCGCCTCAAGCGGTTGATCGGTGATGCGCTTTGCCCAATCCTCGCGCCAGCCGTCGCGGCGGTAATCCGTCACGCTGGCGGCCCCCAGCCGCAGCACCCGCCCGGCCTGCGCGGAGGAGGACACGGCATGGACCACCCAGCCCCTTACCCGGGCCAGTTGCAGCAACGCCCCGCCGACAGCGCCAGAAGCCCCCGTCACCATCACCTGCGCGCCTGGCGGCAGCGGCAGCTTTTTCACCGCCTGCAACGCCGTCAGCCCCGGGCAAGGCAAGGCCGCGGCGGCGGCAAAGGACAGCGCATCGGGCAAGGGAATCGCCGCACGGGCTGGGATCACCGTGTATTCCGCGAAAGAGCCGGGCCGCAGCAGGTCATTGTGATAGGCGACCCGCGCACCGGGGCGCAGATGATGCACGCCCTCTCCCACGGCCTCAACCTCGCCCGCGCCATCGACACCGGGGATATGCGGCCAGGCCCAGGCCGGATGGCCCCAGAGGATGAACTTCCAGTCCACCGGGTTCAGCCCCACCGCGCGGTTGCGGACCAGAACTTCCCCGCGTCCGGGCAGGGGTTTGGGTCGGTCTTCCAGCCGCAGAACCTCGGGGCCGCCGGTTTCGTGATGCACCCAGGCTTTCATGCTTTTCTCCCTCAGCAAACCGAATAGCCGCCATCGACCGGGATCATCGCCCCGGTCACATAGCCCGCATCCTGCGACAGCAGGAACCGCACAACCGTCGCCACCTCTTCCGGGCGGGCCCAGCGGCCCATGGGAATGCGCTGACCGATCCGCTCGGCGCGGGTGGCGTCGGTGCGGGCCTTTTCGGAAATCCGCGTCTCGACCCAGCCCGGCGCGACCGAGTTCACCCGCACCCCCCGCGCGGCCCAGGCCACCGCCTGTGCCCGCGTGACAGCCGCCACCGCGCCCTTGCTGGCGGTGTAGGCTGGCGCCCCCGGAGAGCCGAAGATCGCCCACATTGAG
>APMI01014427.1_pt1 | contig 19663 bp, 19 predicted proteins | sample 667938 | NCBI WGS metagenome assembly APMI01 (sample SAMN01084076, study PRJNA167559) | wastewater metagenome | biome: Wastewater | place: Denmark: Ejby Moelle, Odense | collected 2011-11-28 | reverse complement strand
CTGGATTTCATCGTCGACGGGTACATTCCACTGGTCGAGTCGCTCGAGGAAGAAGTCTCGGCGATGGAGCAGCACACGCTCGACGCCTTCTTGGGTCGGACCGAGATCGCCCGAATATTCACGCTTCGGCGTCAGCTCACTCACTTTGGACACATCCTGATACCCATGGAGGAGGTGGCCCGTAAGTTGGCTCAGACCAACCTTCCTTGCATCGATGCCGAGGCTCGCCACTATTTCGGCGACGTGCTGGATCACGTGCGGCGGGTGGAGACGATGAACACTGGTCTCCGCGAGGTGTTGACTTCGGTTTTCGAGTTCAGCAATCTGATGGAGCAACAACGCACTGGCGCCATCACCCGCCAACTGGCGGCATGGGCGGCGATCCTGGCCGTGCCGACTGCCTTGGCTGGCATTTATGGGATGAACTTCGAGCATATGCCCGAGTTGCATTCCGTCTATGGCTACCCTGCGGTTATGTCGGTCATCGCCGTGATATGCCTCACACTCTATCGGCGCTTCCGAAAAACTGGATGGCTATAGCTCACACGAATTGAAGCCAAAGACGCGGCATACCTCACGGCTGCCGCCTTTGATTAGTAGGACGCATATATATACCATCTTTACGTCTAGCCCGAAAATCTGATCTCGAATCTTTATGATCGTGCCTTTAGTTGGATTGCCGCCATCATGGAGGGCGGCATGCCAATCGCAGCAACTGTTGCAAGGGATGCAGGGTTACGACTAGCGGGCTTGCTGGGCGTGATCATTGCCGCACTTGCGTTGAGCCGCCTCTACGCACTTGTCCATGCGCTTCCGCTGCATGAAGCCACGCTCTTTGAGATGCTTCTGGCGGCGTTGGGCTTCGTCGGCATGAGCGCGGGCAGCGCCTTGCTCGTGCTCGGTCGCCACATCTTTGATCAGATCGAGCTACCGAGGCGCTCCCCGGCGACACCTCTTCACATTCCCTCCGAGGAGGCCTCGGACGCAATGAGATGGACCGTGGCGCCTGCCAATCCATCATCGGTGTTTCCGCGCCCGCCGCGCGCCAGAAACCAGGTTCTGCTGCGGGGAGCACGATGAGGCACAATGATGAATCCAGAAGGCCTCCTGATGCTCCTGCTCATCATCGGCGGGTTGCTGTGGTTGAACATCTACCTCCGCGTAAAGCTGTTTCTGGCGAGCCGCCGGGACAGGCGCAAAGCAACAAAAGACCGCGGATCGGAGGAACGCTCCGCCTGAAAAAATCGCAAACATGATTGGAGCAGCCGCGATCAACCTGAGAGCAAGCGAACTTCGATCAACGTCGCGGCTTCGATTGACCGTCCGCTCGATTACACGGAATGACCAATGTCTGGCGCGTCCGTCTTCATCATCTTCTTGGCAGTGCTCTTGATTGCAGCACGCCTGTTGCTTCGCCCGGAGCGCCGACCGCCGGTCCCCGCGAGCCAAAAAGCCGAAGGCATTCCACGTATGGATAGACCAGTTGGAACACGCCCTACAACGTTTGAGCCAAGCAACAATCGCCGCTTTCTCAAGTTGTCCGCCCCTTCCGGTGGGCCTCAAAAGAGGCTCTCACATAGCCTGCGCGACGCTTGCAGTCATTTCACCGGCGGCAGCACATCGGCATCGCTTCGGATCGGACTGGACGCCTCCCTGAGCCATGGCCCGCTTCGAAACGTGCTCGCTCGGCTCCAAAAAACAGAACCAGCGATAGATGTACGTTTTGTCGAGGGTGACGACGACGATATCGTCGATCAAGTTGCGCGCGGAACAATTGACGTCGCTTTCATACAAGAGCGGGTGGATAACGCTTCCATCGTGTCCGAGCACTGCTGGAACGAGACGATAGTAGTGGCCTTGCCGGAGGGTCATCGGCTCGCCGGTCACCACGCCCTTCATCGCGAAGCACTCAGATGCGAAACGTTTCTGATGGCGATCGATGAAACACGCGTCATCCGCACGGCGAACGAAATAGCGACAATACTCGAAGGCCGGCCACGGTTGATCATTCCAACCCAGGTCCATCGCGACACTCTCATGCATCTCGTAGGATTGGGGTTCGGGATCGCGCTGACACGCTCTTGCGCACTAGGCGTTTATTATCCCGGCGTCATCTACCGACCGATCAGCGCTCCGGAGCCTCACGCTGCGGTCTACGCAATTTGGCGGCCGGAGACCCTCTCGCCAGAGGCCTCAGTTCTGCTCGCCTATGCCCAGGCCGAAGGCCGTCAGGGAGCGGTGGAGTGATCGCCCCGTCAATCCATGCTGCGCGCTGCCGCCTGAGCTTCCTTCGGCTCATAAGGGCCTTTGCACCGACCCCGCCCAGGGTGCTCTAGGGTCAGGACTCGTTGATCACAGCCAGAAGATGACGGTGGCAGCGAGGGCGATTGCGGAGAAGAAGGCGGTGGGGCAGCGGTCGTAGCGGGTAGCGACCCGGCGCCAGTCCTTGAGGCGGCCGAACATGATCTCGATGCGGCTGCGACGCCGATAGCGGCGCTTGTCGTACCGGATCGGTTCGTTGCGCGACCTGCGGCCTGGGATGCAGGGTTGGATGCCTTTGGCCTGGAGGGCGTCCCTGAACCAGTCGGCGTCGTAGCCGCGATCACCAAGCAGCCACTGCGCCTTCGGCATGTCATCGAGTAGCGCTGCCGCGCCGGTGTAGTCGCTGACCTGGCCCGCGGTCATGAAGAAGCTCAAGGGGCGCCCGTTCGCATCGGCGATGGCGTGAAGCTTGGTGTTCATGCCGCCTTTGGTGCGGCCGATCAGGCGGCCGAGATCCCCTTTTTAACCCGCAGGCTCGATGCCGTGCGGTGCGCCTTCAGGTAGGTTGCGTCGATCATGACCGTCTGCGGCTCGGCGCCAGCTGCAGCCAGACCTTCCATCATTCGCGTGAACACACCGGCCTCCCCCCAACGCTTCCACCGATTGTACAGCGTCTTGTGCGGGCCGTACGCGCCAGGAGCATCGCGCCAGCGCAGCCCGTTGCGGTTGACGAACACGATGCCGCTCAGCACCCGCCGGTCATCCACTCGAGGCTCGCCGTGGCTCTTGGGAAAGAACGGCCGCAGCCGCTCGATCTGCTCGTCCGTCAGCCAAAACAGGTCGCTCATCCCGGTCTCCTTGCGGAGCCTGAATCAGATCGCGACGCTCACATCAATGGGTCCTGACCCTAGAATGTCGCCCCTCAGCATTCTTTCCGCGGCCGTTAAGATCATCGGCGTCTCAGGCCTGATCGGCCTGCTCGTGGCGGCTCATCATATACCAGCGGCCGCGCCGCCGTTGCGCGCGGTCGCCTTGCTTTGGTTTCTTGCGCTCGGGATCATCTACGTTCTGATCCCGGGGAAACGAAGCGGGCGCTCCTTCCTTGGTCGCCGTCCATGGCGTTGAACAGCTTTCACGCTGATATCGGCGACTGGATCCTCATGCTCGCGCGCTTCGCTTTACTCGTGTCGCTAATGGCGTTGTTCGTACGGCGGCGCCAAGTCACCCGAGGCATAATGGCGAAGCTCGACACGCTCGCGAAGTCTCGGCTCATCAACAAAGCCAAAGACCGGTCGGTAACCGAGGCTCCAAAAGAACCTCTAGCTGGAGATCGAGGTCGACTTAAAGGATCTCAGGACGAGAAAGACTGAAAGCGAAGGTCTTAGACGAAGCTAATCTGCCCTAACGCAATATTTGCGCGGTTTGGCCCGATCATACGCCATCCTGATGTCGGTCGAGCTACCGTTCGTTGCATTGGCCTCGCGCGGCCGTGACCGGCGAGCCTTGGAGCAATGATAGGGCACTCGCCGACCATGTGGGAAGCGGTCACGCGATTCCGGTGGATGAGGTTGTTGCGTGAGCAGGACAGCCGCTCGCGGATACATCTCCGCGCGTTTTGCGGGCAAGTCGGATTGATCCTCCTACTCTGCGCACCTACCTTTGCGCTCGATCATCGGCCGCCCTTTCTTTTCCTGTTCTTCGTGCATTTATTGTTTGCTGCATCCGCACTTGTTCTCGTTGGTGTCGCGCTGGTCACGCGACAGCCAGTTTCGCGTACAAGCCTCTGCATGTGGGATCACGTCTTCGCCATGCTGCTCCTGATGCTGATCAGTTCCGCGGCGCTCAGAATGCTTGTCAGCTAAGGCTGTGCGCTCGCCGTTCTCAGCCAAGCCGGGTTCACCGGGTTACGTAACACATCGCTCTGCGCCTCGCGGGGCGATTGACGGGGCTTTGGCCGCAGCCCATGGTCGCTTGGTTATGCAAGCGCCGAAGGCTCACGTCCGATTCTGCAATCGCGGGTGCCAGCTCATGTCGGGCTGTTAGCCCCGGGTCCGGACGTTCGCGTGCTGGGTTCGGGGTAAGGGCATAGCCCGATCCGCCACGCCTCGCCAGCGTTCGCAACCCTCACACTACGAGCCTTCGTGATGACCATCGTTAAAGCTGCCGCGCGCCCTCCCATTCATATGATCGACACCGAAGCCGATGCCCTGGCCGATCTCGGAATGCGTGCCCACGCCCGCCAGTCAGATGTTAGCCGCCTGTTGATGGCCGAGATCGAACGCGCCAGGATTCACACCGCCGAGGACATTCCTCCGGATGTCGTGACCATGCATTCGACGGTCGAGTTTGTCGATCAGGCAACCGGCACCCGTCGCACCGTCGAACTCGTCTACCCTGCCGAGGCCGATATTGCTGCGAACCGGATCTCCGTAATCACTCCTGTCGGCGCCGGGCTCATCGGCTTGCGCGAAGGTGACTCAATACTCTGGCCAGATCGCGATGGACACGAACGCACGCTGAGCGTCGTAAAGGTGATCCAACCGGCACGAGACACGACAGCAAAAAGTCGCTGATCGCGAACTTACGAACCTGCCTGAAATCTCTCCGTCTTAGCCGACACTGGGGAGCTTCGCTCTAACCCATTGCGCCAGCCCTGAGGGGCGTGGCGCCCCACCCTGGATAAAGATAACGAATACGAATCGCCGTTTGCACTACCTTAGAGCCGTCTCGGACCGACAAGCCGCGCATAACGCCGCCGTCACCGCCTTTGACCACTACTGCAGGGGTGCAAGCGGGCTCCGTCAAGGGGGCGGCCATATTGATCTATTAAGCAGCGATTTGTCCGTACCGTCTCCCGCTTCCCATGGCCTTGACGTCATATAGTCTGCTACCGAAGGCCGTGACGAAATCGTCAGCTTCCAGCGCCCACATTTTAAAGCGATTTGCCGAGCGCTGGAAAACCAGAACCTTGCCGTCATAGAGATCGAGACCGTGGGTTTCGGGGATCGGTAGAGTGATCTTCTCCATCAGATTGTTGCCGAGTCTGAGGTCTCGCGAAACAAGACCGCCACTCGGCGGGTCAAAGGTGATGGTTCCAATCACTGAGTTTTTGGCCAGATCGTCAGGTGGATTGAAGCCGAAATACCGGCTCATGCCTCTCGGGAAATCAATCTGATTGCCAGGATGATCCGGCCCGCGATTTTGCGTGACGTAACCAGCCTCAATCCAGAAAATATCGGAAGCTGGCTGGTCGGCTTGCGCTTCTTCCTCCGCCGTTACTGCCGCAAAGTCTGCCTTCCAGCGTTCCTCGTAAACATCAAGAATATCGGCCAAAGGCGTCGCTTGCGCCCAAAGGTCAGTTGCCATCGTCTCGATGTTGCGGATTTTGCTTTCGTATTCAGCCTGAACGTCGGTGCGAAGAGTGGCACCCGCCTCGATGCTCTTACGCAGGCCATTCGAGGAAAAGTTTCCGGAACCGACGATCATGCCAAACCGCCCGTTGGTCCGGTTCGCTAATATCGATGATTTCGCGTGAAAATCCCGGCGCGGTAGAAATCCGTTCTGCTCGACGATCCAGGCACCATCATAAACGCGAACCTCGGCATTCGGTTTTCCGCTAATGATCCTGAGAGCTTGAGGCTGGGTCCGTCCGTAATCTAGTCCGAACAGCCAGCGCGATTGCGTTCCGACCCAAAAGGCAGGCGCCATGGCGATGCTGAATGAGGAAGCTCCGGATTGGGTGGCGTACGCGAATATCCCGAAAAATTCCTCAGAGGCGATCCAATCGTGCGCTCTTTGTATCTCCGACAAGGTCGTCGGCGAATTCTGATCGCTATGAAGGAAAGTGCGTAGCTTCATGCCCCGTCCCCCGATGGAACGAGCGCGGCTTTGCTCGGGTCGTAAACGAACCCCGTGATCGAGCCGTCTTTGATGCGCTCGACCGCTTCGTCGATTACGAACAGCGGCACGAGGAACCATTCTTGCGGCACGACAGGATTTCCAAAGCGATCGGTGATGGTGATGTCCAGCCGCGCGGGATTGAAAACGCGGTGGATGAGACGCTCCAGCTTCGCACGGTTGATGTTGAAGAGGTCGTAGGTGGCGACGATCTTCACGTCGGCCATGATGAATGTGGGTTGCAAACGCGCGCCCGCGATGCGCTGTTCGACGCTCATATTCGTCACGCCGATCTTGTGAACCAGATCGCGATTGGCGGCGACGGTGGGATGATCGGACTTGCTCCGGAGAACGTAGATGGTGCCGGAAGCCAGATCATCGCCGGCGTGCTCACCGGAAAACAGCGGCCCTGCAACAGGGTCGGTAATGCGCCTTCCGGCCTCGTCCTTATGGAGCGCCCGCTGGAGCGAGCGCATGAGCATGTTGCTCTCGGTGCCGTTGTCGAAAATTACACGGAGCCGCGCATCGGTCTTGCCCTGCGCGTTGATGAAGACCTCCTCCATATCGGCGACATAGGCCTTTTGCCCGCTGACGATGAACCATGCGCCAGAGCCGATCTCCGCTTTCATTTCGAACGGACGCGTTTCGCGCAGGCCGGAATCGATCTCGGCCTGAATGGCTTCGAATAACGGTCTGAACCGATCAAAATCGTCACACCGCTCGCGGTGAGCAATTTCCTCTGCTGCACGCTTTTCGGCGGTCGTTCGCACATGACGAAGCTCGGTGATGTCCGCCGATCCTGCCGCGCCTTTCAGCTCGGCGAACAGCTCGTCCTCGTCCATTTCCTCGACGGGCGAAGCGGAAGTGTTCTCCCCGCCAGACAGCAATCCTTGATGGTCGAGCGGCGCTAGAAGGGAGCGGCACTCTTCCAGACCGCGAAGGCGATCGAGCCGGACGGCATAGAGCCGCTCAAAGACATCCCCGTCTTCGCCGTGTTTCGGAGCGCGGCCATGCTCCTCAGTGAATCGCTGGATTTCCTCGAAACCCGCAATGATGCGCTCCTCGCGCGGGGTGCGCCCGCCCTTCTTTTCCGGCTGGGCAAACTCCGCCAGTTCTTCGCGCAGCTCATCAAGGTCGAGATCACTCATAGCGTCCCTCATCCTTGAAGCGGACAAAGGCGGCCGCGCCCTCGGCCATGCGCTTTTCCCACGCATCGGTCGAACTGATAGAGGGAAGCCGTCCGCGCTCATTCTTGAACTTCACGGCGCGCACGGCCAGTTCCTTGGCCTCTTCGGGCGTGAGGGTCGTGCGTTTGGCGGCGATGGCGGCGGCGACCTGCTTGAGGCTTTCCTCGCTCATCGTTTTGGCAAGGATGGCGTAGGCCTCGCCGAACGGGTTGATCCGGTCGATAAGATCGATGTCGAGTTCTGTGACACTGAGCGCGAACTTACGCACGCCGTCGATCAGGGCGGTGTTGGCGCCCGGCTCGCCATCGGTTTGCTTCTTCGCTTGCTGCGTCAGGGTAAGCGCGGCGATGGCGTGCTGGCGCACGGCCTCCTGGTCCTCGTCGCTCAGCTCGGGATACCTATCCTTTATGATCTTGCCGAGACGCACCTGCGTAAGTTCCTCGGGCACAAGCTCCTCGTCGAACAGGCCTCTCTCGATCGCGGTCTTGTCCTGCACGAAGGCCGCGATCACCTCGTTGAGGTCTTCCTGACATATGCGCGCGGCTTCGTTGGATTTGGGCTCGGCAAGCCCGTTGATCTCAATCTGGAAGTGGCCGGTCTGCTCGTTGAAGCCGACATTGCACTTCGCGGGATCGTACCCGCCTTCGCCATAGTCGAAGCCAGGCGTAGGGCCGCTTGCCGGATTCTTCGGCTTGAACTCGAAGCGCGGCGCAAGCACCTGTTCCATGAGAAGGCTGGCGGCGATGGCCTTGAGCGTGTCGTTGACCGCTTCGGTAACAGCCGCCTCCGAAGCGTCGGGTTCCGCGATCAGATTGGTAAAGCGCGCGCGGGTCTTATTCGGCGCGTCTCTCGTCGCACGACCGATGATCTGGACAATCTCGGTAAGGCTGGAGCGGTATCCGACTGTCAGCGCATGCTCGCACCAAATCCAGTCGAAGCCTTCCTTCGCCATCCCGAGCGCGATGATGATGTCCACGAAATCGCGGTTGTTCTTCTGCGCGGGATCCTTGAGCGCCAGCGACACGCGATCCCGCTTGGCCGGATCGTCATCGACGAGATCGGCAATGCGCAGGATGCGCCCCTCGGGCGTTTTGACGAGCTGGAAACCTGTGAGCGGATCGGCTCCCTGCCATTCGCCCAACTCGCCGATGATGTGTTCCACCTCCTTGATCTTATCCTTCGTACTCTCACGCGAATTGACGTTCGGAATGTGGATGATGGTCTTCTCAGCAGGGTCGAGGACGCCGAGAATGTCGTCGGCATACGAGCCGGAGTAGAAGAAGTATCCGATGTCGAGCTGCTTGAGATACTCGTAGCCGTTGAGCTGCTCGTAATAGGTATAGGTGACGCTTTCGAATTTGGTCTCGTCGTGGGGGGCGAGAACAGCTTCGGCATCTCCGCGAAAATATGAGCCCGTCATGGCGACGATATGCACGCGGTCACGGGCCATGAACTGACCAAGGTGTTGACCGAGTTTGTTGTCGGGATTGGCGGACACGTGGTGGAACTCGTCCACTGCGATCAGCCGGTCGTCGAATTTCTCGACGCCGTACTCGTCCACAGCGAAGCGGAACGTGGCGTGGGTACAAACCAGCACCTTGTCGTCGCTTTCGAGGAAGGCGGCGACGGATTTGACCTTCCCGCCGTTGTCCCCGCCTGGCGCGTTGCAGAGGTTCCACCTCGGCTCGACGTGCCAGTCGGCCTCGAAGCCGTATCTGGTGAGGGGCTCGTCGTTGAAGCTTGAGCCGATCGATTTTTCCGGCACGACGATGATGGCTTGCCTCACGTCCTGATGCGCCAGCTTGTCGAGCGCGATGAACATGAGCGCGCGGCTTTTTCCCGATGCGGGCGGCGATTTGATAAGAAGGTATTGCTCGCCGCGCTTTTCGTAGGCGCGCTCCTGCATGGGCCGCATGCCGAGTGCATTGGCTTTTGTCGAAGCACCGTTGCGGGCATAGGAAACCGAAACGGAGGGTACGGATTTCTTCTCGTCGGTCATGCGCTTGCCCCCGCCCTGCGTTTTCTGGTTTCGCCCTGCGCGGTGGTCATCTTGGTGTAAAGATCGAACAGCTTCTCCAGCCGCTCCGTATCGTTGCGAAATCTCCGCCCGATATAAATGCGCTCCAGAACCTCGTCGTTGTGCTCATGCGCCTCCCGCAGGTCAGTCGGCATGTGCTCAGGGTCGTAGAGATCGGCGATCGTTGCAGGAAAATGAGCCTCACGGGCGAGGAGAATATTTTCCGCGCATCGTGTCAGGTCGGCCTTGTTTTTGTTGGTGAGGATCGGAACCGGAAAGGTATTCCAGCCGATCGTATTGGAGTATCGGAAGTCTGTTTTCAGCTTTCCGCAGACGGTAGCGACCCAGACCAGGTGAAGCCGCGACGCCACGATAGACATATTCCACAATGGTGCATCGTAGAGGGCGAACAACAGATCGCTTACGATCGTCTCCCGATCGAATAGGTGGACCGGTAGGTAGGACCGTCGTTCGGACGACACTTTCGCCACGGCCAGTGTGTAGCGCTCGGCTGTGCCCGCGATCTGGACAAAACGATAGGGCTTGGAAGCGAAATCCCGCGTCGATGCGGCTGCACTGCTGGTACGGAAATCGCGCACTCGGCCTAATAACGCTTGCAAAAAAGGGTGCTCGGCCGCGAACTCTGAATCTTTAGCCTCGATCCACACGCACCAGCGGGGCTTCCCCTGGATCATCTGCTCGGAGCCCAGATACGGCCGAACGAACCGAGCCAGCTCGGGATATTGGTCGAGGACCTGCCTCCGCTCATCTGCGGACAAAATGAAGTGGCCGCCGTCTCGTGGCATGTTCCCAAAGAGCATCGGAGATAGCCCTCCGATCGGGCTCCGTGCCGCCTCGACCGAAGTGTTGGAGCCTGCCGCAAGGTAGGCGTTGATGTTGCTTACCTGCCGTTCGATCACCGCACCATCATCGGCAATGGAGAACAGCCGCTTGGAGGCTGGCGCATCCCGTGAGATGGCGACGATGGCCACAATCACACCGGCGTTGTGGCTTGCCAGATTGGCCCATTTGAACGAGGTATGGGCGAAGGAAATCTGGTGGCCCGTCTCAAAAATCAAGGGCCACAGGATCGGAACCTGTTGTCCTTGGCACACGGAATTGGTGGAGACGAATGCAGCAGAGGCATTCGATCTCAGACCGTAATCTGCCGCCTTCATGAACCAGCCGGCGACATAGTCGAGGGACTTCCATGCCGGCGTGCGGCTATCAAAAATCGCTTTCAGATCGTCCTTTTGATCGTCGTTCTGCCACTTGCTTCCGAGGTAAGGCGGGTTTCCGCAGATGTAGGTTTCGCCGCCCTCATTCTCGAAGTCTATCTGGGCTTGATCCAGCGGCGTGCTGAAGAGGTCATCGCCTACCAGGTTCACGCCCGTGCCGGTCGGCGGGCAGATGCTCAGCCAATCCAGTCGCAGGGCATTGCCTCGGAAAATCCAGTTCTGGGCGTCAAGCGGCAGTAGGTCCGCAAGTGCCAGTTTCTGGCCGCGATAGAGCACGTCACATTGGTATTCCGCGATTATGAGCGCAAGCCTCGCGATTTCCGCTGGGAAGTCGCGCAGCTCGATCCCCCGAAAGTTCGTCACGGGAATTTCGGACGGTCGATCGGCTTCGTCCCGCAGCTTGTTGATCTTCGCTTCAATGGCGCGCATTTCCTTGTAGGCGATCACGAGGAAATTTCCGCTGCCACAGGCAGGATCGAATACCCTGATCTTCGACATGCGCTTGCGCAGGTTGAGAAGCGTCCGCGGGTTTTCACCCGCTTCTTCAAGGCGCTCGCGCAGGTCGTCGAGGAACAGCGGGTTAAGCACCTTCAGGATATTAGGAACGCTGGTGTAGTGCATCCCGAGCGCGCCGCGCTCCTCGTCGTCGGCGACGGCCTGGATCATCGAGCCGAAAATGTCGGGATTGATCTGTTTCCAGTCGAGCTTGCCGATATGGATCAAATAGGATCGTGCGATACGGCTGAAACGCGGCACGTCCATGTTCCCCGAGAACAGTCCGCCGTTCACATAGGGAAAGGGCTCGGCCCAACGGGGCAGCGACGCCGAACTCCTGTCTTCGCTCTTGATGTTCATAGCGCGGAAGAGCGTGCCGATCACCTCATGGGTGTTCGAGGAGTCCTTCGCGCTCATCTGATCGATGGTGTCGGTGAATAGCCCTGTCTTGCTGAAGATGTCCGTGTCTTCGGCAAAGAAGCAGAAGATCAGGCGCGCCATGAAATGATTCATGTCGGGGCGGCGCTCGGCCGTACCCCAATCGGGATTGTCCCTCAGAAGCTCTACATAGAGGCGATTGAGGCGGCTAGTCGCCCTGATGTCGAACGAGTTGTCGCGGATTTGCTTGACGGTCGAAATTCCCGCCAACGGCAGGAAGAAGCCGAAATGGTCAGGAAACTCGCCATAGGCGGATGCAACAGTCTCGCCACTCTCGAGGTCTTCCGCCTCGAACGTGTCTCCATCGGTCGCGAGCACAAACCGCGCCTTGGCCCGCAAGGTGGTGGAACTCGCCTTGAGCGTGGAAAGGGTATGTGTGACCTCACCCGCAGCGCAGGTGACGATATGGATGTTGTTGGTTTGAAGGACGCCGCCGAGGTCGGATTTATTCGAAACGCCGCTTCGCAGGCGCTTGATGGTAGTTTCCTTGTTGCCGAAGGCTTGCAGGAACGCGAACGGAAACTCGGCTGGGTCGAACGGACGTTCGGCCAGTGCGCTGACAGCTTCCTCGATCTCGACCGCGTTCATTTCCTTTCAAGCCCGCCACTTGCCGCACCCGCATCACTACCGTGGGCGCTGATATAGCCCTTCATGAATTCGCGAATGACTTGCGCGGCGGGTCGGTCCTGATCGCGGCAGACTGCAAGGAATTTCTCCCTTAGATCGCGTTCGATGCGGATGCGAAGCCCCGTGTCCTTCATGGCGCCACGTGTACCCGATGGATACACATGGCGCCATCGCTTTCCAGCGTGGGGGTGGCAACTTGTTGCTCGCTCACGCGCAACATACTGAAGTTTAAGGCGTCCACGCCTCATCCGCCGCGGTCACGCGTCACCTACCAGAACAGCGAGATGTCAGGTTATCGATCAATCTATATTGACAATGTCAGAAGGTCGTTTCATTTAAGGTGCGGGGAGCACGATTCGATGAGCGATGGCCCGTACAAATCTCTTCCGATGAAGCCTCGTTGGCGGCATGCAGCAAAGTGCGCTTACAAGGAGGCGTTCTCTCAAGACGAGATCGTCGAAAGCGTGACGCGCGCGTCACACGCCGACTGGCGCGCCGAAGTCCGGCAGGCACTTGTTGGGTCAGTCACCTCCGTTGTTGCTCCTTTGGGGCAGCAGGCCCTCTTCGCGGACCAGGTTCTGGCAGATCTCGGTGCGCTCCGGCGCGGCTGCGCCTCGCCGCTGGAGGCGTCGTTCGTTCGCAACGCGATCGATGCCGTAGTAACCGGACGCACTGGCGCCGATGCCGTCCAGTTCGCCGCCGAGGAAGCACTCTCCGACCGCCTGCTCTGCAATTACCGTCAGGTCGAAGAGCATGTCCGCCGTGACGACAGCATCCGCAACGCGGAGTTTGTGCGGAACCGCTTCGAGGCGGCGCACGGCCAAATCGATCTGTCTGGTCTTGCGCGTGCCGCACTGCGGACGGGCGAGCCGCTGACGCGCCGCACCCGCGCCCAATTCACCGATCTCGACGCTGGAGTTCCGCTATGACCGCCCGCACCTATCATGCCTCACGCGAGACCGCGTTCGTGGTCGATGCGGTTGAGCTTGACGCGGCCGTTCGCGACGGCGCGATCGCCGCCAACCTCGGGTCCGCGATCAATCTCTCAATCGCTGGGCTGGAGAGCTATTTCTATACCGGCTGGCGTCCAGAACTTGTCGACCTCCTCGTCATCGCGGCCGCTGTCGAATATTGCGATCTTAGCGTCAAACGCCCGGCGTGGGGCTGGGCGCGGTCCTTCGACCTACGTGTTGGCGTCCATTCGCTCGATCGTTGGGAGGATTCCGCAGTCCACAATGCACTCGAGGATGCTCTTTCGTTCCTAACGGGCGATCAGTGGATCGTCAGCTTCGTGCAACGCATGCGCGACATTGAGCGCGTGGGACAGGGCTCCCTCGGCTTCGACGTTCGCGACCGCGTGATCATGCCGTATAGCGACGGTGTGGACTCCCGCGCTGTTTCGGCGCTCGTCGATGAGGCCGAAAAGGGCGGGCTCGTGCGCGTCCGCCTTGGCACCAAGGGCGGCGACACTCACTCAAAGGATCCCCGCGAACGCCGCTTCATGTCGGTGCCCTATCAGGTGCGGTTCGATGTCGGCCAAAGGGTCGAATCGTCGGCGCGGTCGCGGGGTTTCAAGTTCGCAGTGATTACAGGCATCGCTGCGGCGCTCGCCAATGTAGAGCGGATCGTAGTGACCGAGAGCGGTCAGGGCGCCCTTGGTCCGATCCTCGTCACCTTGGGGCAAAGCCACCCTGACTATCGGGTCCATCCCGCCTTTACCCGTCGGATCGAAGCGCTGTTCGCAGCCTTGACCGGCAAGGCGCCGCACTACGAGTATCCCCGCATCTGGTCGACCAAGGGCGAGACCGTCACAGCGGCGCAGAACCTCGCGCAGCCGCCCAACTGGGCGAACACCCGCTCGTGCTGGCAGGGTGCTCGGCAGGTAAGCTTTGAGCACAAGCGCCGGCAATGCGGTATCTGCGCTGCCTGCATGTTGCGCCGCCTCAGCATGCATGCGGCCGGCGTTGAGGAGCCTGCCGCCAACTACATCTGGGAGGACCTGTCCGCCCCCGAGATCGAGAAAGGCGCGGTCGCGGGCTTCACGCTGATGACCCCGTCGCTCCGCGAACATGCCATCGCCGGCGTACTCCACCTCGACCATCTGGCCTCGCTCTCCGGTTCTGCTATCCATAGTCGCGCGGTTGCCCGCGTCGCCCGTGAAACCGCCGATGCTCTCAGGATGTCGTCGTCCGAGGCGGAGGCGAACCTCTTGGCGTTGCTTGCGCGTCATCGCGCCGAATGGCTCGCGTTCCAAGAGAGTCTCGGGCCGAATTCCTTCGTCGCCAAGCTCGCGCAGGTCTCGCCGTGGCAGCGGTGACAGGCAGCCTGACCTCGGAAGCGCTTGGAGAGCTGCTACGCGACGCCAGGGAGAATGCGAAGCTGACCCAGGCCGCGGCGGCCCAGGCGCTGAATGTCGCGCGCACCACGCTAGTCGCCATCGAGCAAGGGCAGCGCCGCGCGCGCCTCGAAGAACTTCAGAAGCTCGCTGCCCTGTATCGCGTGTCACTCAACGTGCTGCTGCGCCAGGGCAGTGCGAAGGTCGATTTGCGCCCCCGCTTCCGGCGGGCCGGTGAAGGCGATGCAGAAGTCGAAGAGGCCGTCGCTTTGCTTAACAGCCTCGTCCAGGCGGAGCTGGAACTGGAAAACCTGCTCGGTATCAAGCGCGCGCGCAACGACCCGCCGGAGCGCCCCCTGCTGCCCGGCAACGTCTTGCTCCAAGCCGAGCAGGACGCGAGCGAACTGCGCCAGTGGCTAGGGCTTGGCATGGCACCGGTCCACGATATGGTCAGCCTGCTGGAAGTCCAACTGGGCGCGCGCGTCTTCGTCCGGCAGTTGCCGGCCCGGATTTCGGGACTCTATGCGTTCGACGAAGTTGCCGGTGCCTGCATTCTGTTGAACGCGTTGCATCCTCGCGACCGGCGCACGCAGACCGGGGCCCATGAGACCGGCCACTTCATTTCCACCCGCCGCGCACCGGATGCGCTTTATGCGGATTCGCCTGAAGCTTCGCGGGAAGAGCGCTACGCTAACGCCTTCGCGCGCTGCTTTCTGACGCCCGCCCGAGCGGTTGCCGCCCGCTTTCAGGATGTCACCGCCGGTGCCGCGCGGCTCACTCGCCGCCATATCATTATTCTTGCACACGCCTTCGGTGTGTCGCGCGAAGCAATGGTGCGGAGACTCGAGGAACTCGGCCTTACTAAATCCGGCACTTGGGACTGGTTTAAGGAGCACGGCGGCATCACGGACGAGCAAGCACACGAAGTGCTCGGCGACGCGATACCGCCCGATCCAGCTAAGACCGATGCCGCTCGGCAAGTGTCGATGCGCATGAGCCTCCTTGCGAGTGAGGCGTGGCGGCGTGGTCTTCTGAGCGAGGGGCAGTTGGCGCGCCTTCTTCATATCGACCGCGTCGAAGCACGCGAGATGATCGATGAATTTGAAGCTGAAGGAGCGGTCGACGATGAGTCGCCAATCCTCCTGGCTTGAGCGGGCGGCATCGCTCGTCGGCGATGCCAGCGTCTGGATCAACCTCGTCGCGACAGGCTGCGCCGAGGACATTCTCCGATCGTCGCCGGCGGAACTCGTCATCACGACGACTGCGCTCGGCGAGCTTGAGAATGGGCGCGCGAAAGGTCGGCAAACTGCCGCCGAGGTTGCAAGGCTGATCGAGGTAGGTTTGATCCGCGAGGTTTCGCTCAGTTCTACCGACGAAGCTGTGTTTCTGGACCTCGTCGCTGGTCCGACGAGCCTCACACTTGATGATGGCGAGGCGGCAACAATCGCATATGCGCTCGGTTCGGGAGCGGGCGCGCTGATCGATGAGCGTAAAGCCACCGACTTGTGCGCCGACCGCTATCCCGCGCTTATCGTCATGAGCACGACGGATCTGCTTCTTGCCGATCCGATCGTGTCGTCCTTTCAGGCCGATGGTCTCAGCAAATGTTTGTTCCTGGCGCTGACGGTCGCACGTATGCGTGTCCCCGAGCGCCATCTTGCTGGCGTCTGTGAACTCCTAGGACCGGATCGTTGCCGAGAGTGCCGCAGCCTGCCCGGGGCATGGCGGCAATCGGCAGCTTCGCGCTTGACCGGCTAAGAACCATTAGAGAACAAAATCTGCTAGCGAAGGCTTGTGGATCGGTTAGGCAGGTCGAATGGAGAGCATAACGAGCCCGAGCGAGCTATCGAGCGATGATTTTGCGCGGCGCTTCGCGCTGCGCCCCGGCCAATTAATGTGGCTCCTTGGCGCGGGTGCGTCGGTTTCAGCCGGCATCCCCAGCGCTTGGGATATGATCTGGCAATTCAAGCAAACGTTGTTCGTTGCCCAACGCAAGGCGTCGCCGCAGAGTGTCGCCGATCTCGGAAATCCTGCGATCCGCGCGCTGCTAGACTCGCACATTGCGAGTTCCGAGCGACTACCGTCGCCGGGCTCGCCGGATGAATACGCGGCGCTCTTCGAAGCAACCTACCCGGTAGAGCGCGATCGCACGACTTTTATTCAAGGCATGATTAGCGGCGCGAAGCTGGCCTATGGCCATCTTGCCCTCGCCTCGCTTCTAAAAGCGGGCCACACTCAGCTCGTCTGGACGACCAATTTCGACCACTTGATCGAAGATGCCTGCGCGAGAACGTATGGCACAACTGGCACGTTGAGCGTCGTTGCACTCGACGCTCCGGAACTGGCGGGGCAATTGATCGGCGCGCAAAAATGGCCGATCGCAGTGAAGCTGCACGGCGATTTCCGCTCGCGTCGGCTTAAGAACACGACCGATGAGCTGCGTCAGCAGGACGCCGCGCTTCGTCAGCAGCTCGTGGATACCTGCCGACGATCCGGCCTCGTAGCCGCCGGCTACAGCGGACGCGACGATTCAGTGATGGACGCGCTTGAAACGGCGCTCGATCAGCCGGGCGGTTATCCTGGCGGACTGTTCTGGCTGCATCGCGGCAGCGATCCACCGCTCGGACGGGTCATCCGACTTCTCCAGCGCGCCAGCGACGCGGGCGTTGAGTGCGGGCTGGTGCGGATTGAGAGCTTCGATGAGATATTGCGTGATCTCGTGCGGCTGCTGCCCGCGCTCGACACATCCGCTCTCAACGCACTGGCAACAGGACGGTCGCGCGTGTCGGGCGCTCCCGAGCCCTCCGGCCAGCGGGGCTGGCCCCTCATTCGGCTCAACGGGCTTGCCGTCACCATCCCGGCCAATTGCCGCAAGCTGGTATGCACGATCGAGGGTGTCGCAGCGGCGCGCTCCGCTGTCGCCGAGGCGAACGCACGCCTGATCGTGACGCGCACGCAAGCGGGCGTGCTCGGTTTCGGCAGCGATGCCGAGTTCCGTCGAGTGTTCGACCCGTTCGGAATCACTGCGTTCGATCTGGCCACCTTCGAGAAGCGGCGCCTGCGCTATGAGTCCGGCGAACGTGGCCTGCTACGCGACGCCTTGGTAGAGGCGCTGTGTGCCGCCAAGAATGTTCGTGCGATCCGCCGCCGCAGCGCTGATTTGCTCGTGCCAGTAGATGCCGCCGACAGCGCATGGGATGGGCTTCGCGCGATAACTCGTCAGACGACTGGCACCATGCCCAAACACCCGGACCTGAAATGGCACGAGGGGGTCGGGGTCCGGCTTGACTGGGCGGACGACGGTCTTTGGCTGCTGCTTGATCCAAAGATCGTGTTTGAGGGTGTCACGGACGCGACCAAAGCGATCACCGCCGATTTCGCGCGCGAACGGACGGTGAAACGCTATAATCGTGACCTCGATCGGCTTATCGATTTTTGGGCAAAGCACCTTGCCGGCGAAGCGCTTCCGGCGCTGTCGATTGGCGACGGGATCGATGCTCGCTTCGCAGTCGGGAAAAACACGGCCTTCTCTAAGCTGGTACAGCCATGACGAGCGAGATCGCCCCGACCATATGGTATCCGGAACCCGAGCTGGTGTTTCATCCCGAGCGAACGAGCGAGCGGGACATTCATCCGCTGCGCGGGCTCAAGCGGTTCGGCCCCCATTCGCGCGGTTTGGTGCAATCGCCGATCCGCGTAGCGACGCTGGCCCCGAAGGGCGAGTCCGAGCGACTGTTCGCATTCATGCGTGAGCTGAGCCAGAGCGTGCGCCCGGTCGAGCGAACCGACTATCTGCCGGATTGGCCGGGCTTCAATACCGTGTTCGACATGCGCGTGACGGCGGCAACCAAGAAATGCCGTGTCGAGCTGGACGGATCGTTTGAGAGCGAGATGGCGCAATCGGCGATGCCGCACGTGTTGCTCGCCGAACAGCTCGTTCGTGCGATCCAGCCGCTTGAGGCGTTCCGCAGCGAGTTCGACGTCTTGTTCATCTACCTACCGCAGCGATGGGAGCGTGGCTTCTATGGCACGGGGGACGATTTCGATCTCCACGATCATCTCAAAGCCTATACGGCCGCGCGCGGGATGCCGATCCAGATCGTTCGCGAAGACAAGGCGCTCGCTTATCGCTGCCGTGCGAGCGTGATGTGGCGAGTCGGGCTGGCGCTGTATGCCAAGGCCGGCGGCGTTCCCTGGAAGCTAGCCGACGTGGATCCAGAAACAGCCTATATCGGCATTTCCTATGCGGTGCGGTCGAACGGTGCCGACAAACCGCGATTTGTGACTTGTTGTAGCCAGGTGTTCGACGCGGAGGGCGCTGGCCTGGAATTTATCGCCTACGACACGGCAGATGTGCAGGTGCAACGCGATAATCCCTTTTTGTCACAGGCCGAGATGTTCCGTGTCATCACGCGGTCGATGACGCTGTATCGCCACCGACATGGCGGACGCTCGCCGCGCCGGGTGATGGTCCACAAATCAACCGAGTTCAAAGATGCCGAAGTGCTCGGCTGTTTCGAGGCGCTACCGCTGTGCGAAGCGGTCGATTTGATCCAAGTGGTCGAGGATGTGGGCTGGCGCGGCGCGCGTTGGGAACGCGACCAGGCCAGTCCCGGAGGTAAGGCGGCGGCGTTTCCAGTCAAGCGTGGCTCACTGATCGGGCTTGGCGAGCGCGAGGCACTACTGTGGATGCACGGCGCCGTGGAGACTTTGGGATCGAAAACCTATTTTCAGGGTCAGCGCGGCACGCCGCGTCCGATCCGACTTGTCCGCCATGCCGGGCACGGCACGTGGGACGACAGCGCCCGCGCGGCGCTCGCCTTGTCGAAGATGAACTGGAACAATGATGGGCTGTATGATCCGCTACCCGTAACGATGAGTTATGCGAAGGTGCTTGCGCGTGTCCTCAAGCGCATGACGAATCTTGGCAGCACACCCTACCAATTCCGATTCTTCATGTAATGAAAGTTCGTTGCACCCCACAGGACTCGAACTTTTTTCCCGTCGATGACCGCCGTGCCTACGATCATGCAAACACTGAGTTTGCGCCGATCGTAGCCTGTGCGGCTTACGCGCATAAACGGCGCCCGGCGGCGGAATTTGGTGCACCCGACACGATTCGAACGTGTGGCCTCCACCTTCGGAGGGTGGCGCTCTATCCAGCTGA
>APMI01051934.1_pt1 | contig 19689 bp, 10 predicted proteins | sample 667938 | NCBI WGS metagenome assembly APMI01 (sample SAMN01084076, study PRJNA167559) | wastewater metagenome | biome: Wastewater | place: Denmark: Ejby Moelle, Odense | collected 2011-11-28 | reverse complement strand
AAAAAAGTTTGTAGTTTAGTAAATCAATATTGAAATGAACTATCCACAGTTTAGTAGGGCGAACGATTACATGTTCTATTTTTATGCGAAATCATGTCCGACAGCATATTGTTTAATTTTTTATATTCCTGGTCTTTCTAATTTTCTTAGACTGAATCAAAAGGAGCTAATAAGTTTCGGCTTGGTCTTTTTTCGTTAAAAATATTCCAAATTTTAGTCTATTTTGATCGAGATTATTTTATCTGAAATTTCATTTTCTCTAATTTAAGGTTAAGTCTCTCCAGGTTATCAACAGGTGAGCACGTAATACTACAAACTGATGATTTTGATTAATTGAATGGTGTCATCCCTTTCTGTAATATCTGCCTCAACATTTGTTACTGCTCAGGATTCTCGTCTTTGTTTGATTGAGCTTTAGCATTATTTGCAATAAATTTACTAATTGATTGATTTCTGCCACGAGTTGCCGTTGTGTTCACTCTCGTCTTTACTCTTGTTGGTATATTAAAAGCTTACCCCAAATACGCTGTTTTTATTTTAACTTAGAAACTGAGCATCTATTATATGACTTCTCCCATTTTATCCATAATTTTAGCAAAGTCTTGCTCGAATTTCTTTTTACGTGTTTACCAGTTCCCGCTGGTTTATTTTGTTTTTCTCATTGGGCTAATCGCTTCAGCCTCAATCTTCATTACTGCGTTCATCATGAAAGGAAGGTTAAAACCAATCCCCATATTATTCAATGTCATGAACCTCGCGATGAAGTCTTTACACTAAATTGCATCAATTTTTACATCTGAAAAGAAGTTTTTGGTTTCGCTTAACATTAAACTATACTCTTTGTTATACCTTTCGATCATTTAATTCGAAAACAGTTTATCTTCATCATCACTTTCTTCAGTGAACTGTACTTTTTCAAGGTCAAATTATTTTCTGACTTTCATCTTTGTTATAATTATAAAACTGTGGAGTCTTATCAAAAGTAGTGCGTTAATTAAATAAATTATTGAAATTAATGTATAAACTATAAGAAAACAGCGAATTAATTATACATTATACAGAAAATTTCATAAAATATTGTGAATAATGATTTTGATAGGTACAAAGTATATAGTATAAATGTCAACAAATGCAAGATGTAGCACTTTTGTGTTCCTTCTTGTTTAACTTTAAATTACTTGTTCCTATTTTCTTGATTAGTTTACATAAATTGTAAATAGTCTCCTAAACATTAACATTTTTTTCACAGCTTGTCATCATTAATTCAAGCTTATACGCGTCAGCTAATGAATGTGATTATCTCTAGCTGACTTGCTTTTTTACTAAATCAGCTTTGTTGCATACTAAAATGACGGGAATACCCTAAGCTGCAAAAGTGTTGATCTGCTTCATCCAGAGAGCTACTGAATTGAATGATTCGCGATTATCGACACTGAACATCAAAATTATGGCTGTTGCTGAACGATAAAATGATGGTGTTATTGTTTTAAATCGTTATTGTCCTGCGGTATCCCAAAGCTGAATCATAACTGCTCTCTGTCCAAACTTGATTACTTTCTGACCGTACTACAAGCCTACAGTGCAAGGAATGTTGTGCTTGAAACTGCTATAACAAAATCGATTGAGGAATGAAGTTTTACCGACTCCGGAGTCACCAACGAGAATGATCTTAACCAAGTCCTAATAGGTTTAATCTGTTCTCATGATGGCTATTTTATTATAAAAAATATATAATTAGCCTATGCCCAAGCTCAAAGGCAAATAAGTTAAAGATTACCTCTTCGGGTAATGTCTTGTCGAATTTGAGGAAGGATCAGAAGTAGCCAAAGCTGTGAAATCAGGCAACATGAATCTAACAGTATATGGTATTGCCAATGCTCTAATCGACACTAAAACATTTCCTCTATATAATAACTAAATTGCAGAAAATGTTCATCATCTTTATCCTGCATATTTCGAAATTGTACGTTCGCAGACTTTTCTCTACATGATTTTTGAAGAACTGACAAGACCTCAGTTTAAGCTAAATTTTTAGTCTGTGCAAAAGTTTGTCATGGAGCTTCAGAAAATACTATTCACAAGTCCATGCAAGCTTCAAGCTGAACAAATATTTATGAAAACAAATGGTTCATCAGATTTGTGCATTATCGCTCCATATTCTAAAAATATGACTAAAGAGGTTAGCCTTTATACAAAATATCATAATAAGTCTATCTTAGCGGAGCTATTTTGTGATACGCTGGCAATCAAAGATCGGAAAAATATATTGGACACTTTCATTGAGAACATCGATGGAATGCAAATAATAAATAAACTATTACCGATGCTTAATATCAAACCACCGACATATCAGCAACAGCCTAATATTCCCGAATACAAACCCGCACAGAATCAGTCAGTAAACAAGACAGCAATAAATAAAACTAGCCTTGGTGGCTCGAATCCTTCAAAAAGCAACTCAAACAAGCTGAATATAAAATAAATTGAGGAGGAGTACCCTGAATTTGATGAAAAGTAATTTTAATAGCTGATGAAATATGTGCATGTTAACCCTTCTTTAAAACAATAAGCCAATCAAGCATACATGCGGCAATCTGTACGTGATCGGAAGGAAGAAGCTGGTAATTAAATTATTTAGATTGTTAATGATGTCAATACTTCGATATTTAATGTGGCTAAGCATAAAGGTAAAGATGGCAAGTCCAAAGTATAAATTAAACTGAATCCCAAAAAAGTGGAAATATCACAATTTTAGGTACACTTTGAAGCTCACTACGCTCTGTTTAAACTCATCAAAAACACAATTAGGTCTTATCTATAAAAGTATCATAAAGGATTTGCGGGCATTATTGCAGCATATTTTCTCACGCTCATTATGATATTACGAAAGCTCAAATTATATGTGGATCTTACCGAAAGAAATGATGTATATGAGATTGGAGGAGTCATAGCTACAATGAATTTTGACAAATATACTGATCGAATCAAAAAATAGCTAGCAAAATAAGCTAGAACATTAGCAAACTTAAAAAATATTGTGTAAAATGCAAATATGCCTTATAAAATATATGAGGCTTTAATGCCTTATTTAGAGTAAGATCTAGAATCCATTGATATTGAGGAGACTCAAAATTTTTGTTTCTATTATATGACAAACCTAATGCAGAGAGACAAATGCAGGACTTATCACGAAATTTTAGCTTTAGAAGTCATGTATATTTTGATCAGCCCCTTATATTAAATAGTTTACGCTTAATAAGATCTGCCTGACACGTGGGACTCGAAATACTACTAGCTCAAAAAAATACTAATACAAACTTTGGTGCCGAATTGGCAAATTTGATAAATTAATAGTCATACAACTATGATGCATTAATAGGCGTTACAACATTAAAATATATCAAATGATCGTCAGAAATAGTACGTTGACAGTTGAAAATATCATTATTAAAAACAATCTCTCCTGCTTTAGTTCGCCAGGATAGAATCTTTATCTATTTATTGAACTGGCCATTGCCTGTCTTCAATGTTGTACTACGAACTTCCATTTTGTTAAAATGAATTTCCTCCATTGCTTTGCTACTTTGTTGACTCTGGCTTATAGGTTGATTTCTTACGCTTAAGTCTTTTGAATATTTATATCGCTTCAAAATGCATTTTCTTGTTTTTTATTTTTGAGTTCCTTATCCATTAAGAAGCGTGGTTAGTCAAAAAATCATAAAAATATGATTAAAGTTATTCGTCATCGATGATTCGTTGAATAAAGCTATTGTTATATTTTTGCCTAGATTCCAGCAATTTAATTTTGCACTCTAGTAATTCCTCATTGTCTTTGTTTTTAGCATCTTACAAATAATTTATAAACGCTTTTATAAAATTTTTCGACAAGTTCTTTGTTGCTTTCATATGATTATCTCTATCTTCCTAAGGATCACACTTTGGTTTCTTAAATATATGCGTCCTTCGTTGGACTGATTCACTATTAAATTGAACCCCCATTTTTTAAAAGTCATACACATCTCTAATGGTGATAGTTTGATTTCCGAACTTAATCTCAGTAATTTTTTATAAAAAATTGCCTTTCTATGAACACAGTTGATTAATAATTCTTATTTTTTTGTTTGCTTGCTCGTTTGGATGGCTTAAAGAACTCACTTAATTTTGGTATTGACAGTGACCGCTGTTGTTGAGAATAGGAAAATTTAATTTATGACAAGATTGTGAGCTCGGATCGTAGTCTATTACATTTGTATTTTTAGAACTAAAGGTTTTTAGTTTCATTTTAATCATCTTATTAATTATACGTGCAAGTAGAATTCATAGTGAAGTCAACACCTCTAATTGTGCAATTTTGATGTCAGATTTTGAGTGCACCTGTCATGCTGAACAGTTCTGTCAAAATTGAAGTAAAAATAGTCAAAAAATAGAAAAATATTGCATTCAATCAAATCTACTTTCTGTCTACTTTTTTCTACTTTTACACAAATTTATAATATTGTTTAGTGTCACAGTCTCGCAACTTTGAAACTACCAACGAAATAGCCTCAATTTTCATTGAAGTATTTAATATATGGTAATAAATGCATTCTTAAATTAATGCGATAATCCCATACTTTTTTGAAGAATAGCAGAAATCGGTCAAAATTATTCGATAAAAGCATGTAAACCAATCATAATCGAGCCATTTAGGCTTTATAGTTCGCTGTTTGTTCACTAATTTATATTTGTCTATGGCTCAATTCTTCTCGATAATTTTCATATATTTACGACTAAATAGTCTATAAAATATAATATAATTCACATTAAAAAGTATCATTAAAATTATTAGTGCTATCAAGCATAACGCATTTGATTACCTTAAAAAAATGATTGATTATAATATACAAACCCAATTTTCTTAATAATTGGATTTGATGACTACTCTTGCTGTTTCTGCATCATGCTTAGTCTTATTGGATTTTTAGTCAAGCTTGTCACCTTCAACATTGATGCCATCTTCATATCTAAAACTGTTGAGTTTGTTTTGGGTGTGGTATGTTGTGAACCCATTTTGTTGGCCGATTTATTATATTTTTCCATCATTTGCTTTGAGAAAATTGAGCTAGGTCTTTCATCTCGCTTTATTCTGCATTTTGTAAAGCCAGCATATCCAGTGTAAATTGCTGAAGCATTTTTAGTGATCCTTGAGCTCGTGCTTTTTTAGAAATTAGCTCTATCAGAAATTTTTGATATTGAGCTACTGCACCTTGGAATTTATTTGCTGCTTACTAGTTTCGCTTTAGTCGATGATGATTAATTCGGAATTTGTTTCTTATGCATCTGCAAACTTTTTTGACAGCTCAAGGGTCGAGCAATTTTTTTCTATAATTTTCTTTCCTGAGATGGATTGCAAGTTTTTGGTCTTTTTAGTGTTCTTCGTTATGGTTGTGGAGATACATTCGAGCTGAGCGTAGGCTCTACAGTCATGCAATCATTATCAAAGATGAGACTTTACGACTCGAATCTCCAAGGGCATATTTAATGATGCATAATAATTATAATCAAATGTCTTCCTTATTTAGCAAACAGATCAAACATTACTCATGATTAATATCAAGCCATAAAAGAGTAAATGTATTATTCTGAGTGGGGATGTTCTGATAACAGAAGTATTATTATAAATTATAACAATAAAAAGATGCGTTAGGATTTGCGGTAACGTTAAAAACAAATCAAACGGCTGCACGAAAGCATATAAAAATACCAGCAATCCCCTAACACGAAGAAAGCAGCTCAACAGGCACTCATATAGTTAGCTCATGGGATATAGTATAAGTTCCGCAAATCAGAAGCCAATAGAACTTATGTCTTCCCCAGATCCACTCCTTTGCATAATTAGATCAGTTCAGATGAATATGATAGTGATGTCGAAACTGTTGATTTGAAGGCTCAAGGTGACTTCTTTTCAAGGGATCTCTCCATAGCATAATAGCCATAATCTAATTGCGTGTATGTTTCAGAGAAGACAGTGCTGACACAATAAAAATTATCACCCTTCTCCAAGCAAAGACCAGACTTAAAAAGTAAGCTGAAAATAAAAGTTACTAAGAGGAATAATGAAAATTCGTATGATACAACATGTAAGCTAGACAGACTGAAAACAGAGCACATCCAAACAAACTTTTCGACTGTGAGTTACAAACATGACAGTTATTCTAAACACACACAGCATACCCATAACGATTCAACATCAAGTAAGTCTCGATTGATGTTGCCTTGCTCTTCAGACTTGAATAGAATTCGCAAGAAAATAAAAATAGCGTCTAAAATGGATAATAATTAGCATTCAAATTCTCCTTTTTCAAGCAACAATCACACCAGCATAAATTTGACCATGAAAACAGAATATACGCACTGTGCTAAGCGAAAGAATATCGGCAAGTAGAACGAGAGAGCAACAATGAATCCTCATATGCAAGGACGCCCTGATAAGTATTATATCAGCACATGCAGTAACAATAAACAGTCTGATAAACCTGCAACCAAAAAGATTGAAAACTCAGCAAGCACTAATAAATTCTATGTCAATATCAGGAGTGTCATGAGCAAGAATGGTAAAGATCGAGAGAAATAAAAATAAACACAGAGATAAAGAGAAAGACCCAAACTCAATAAAATGGCAGTATTTTAAAGTATGATATAACAACCATAATGTGGATAAATACATACACCCTCAATGACAGGTTTGCCAAAAAAGAATAAAATCTGTCATAGAAGTTACTAGAACCTGAAATCAATAAGATCAGGTAACAGGTCATCCTAGAAACTGAAGATGTTCAAAGGATTACATGCATGATATTTTTGAGTATTATCTATCTACCTTCGTTAGCTATTATAATATAATTCGTTAATTTATAATATTCTATGAGCACCCTAAATTAAGTATTATTTTAGCAAAACAATAGTCCGGATGAGGCACTAGAATAACTCAAAATGTGCTATATTGGGAGTAATAATAATCTTCATAACACTGATCTATGGTAGTAATAGCCAATCTTTTCTGCTATAGTGCCGCCGAGTAACCCTGGGCACTAGATCAATCCCGCTCCAATCCTACACAATCGGTTACTTAAACACTCTCAACACAACCCTTAACGCCAACAGCATCGGCATCGTACTGTCACTATCTTCAATAAACCAGGGTTCGTCTACTGGTGTGATGTTACTCAGTAAGACTAATACTAGTTTCAGAGTGCAGGCTACTAGTTCGGTATATGCTTTCTCTTATATTGCGGTGGTTATGACAACTGATGATATGCAGGTTGGGGAAATTGCTCTAATGTATATGCCAGCGGGAGTTATTGTGTAGCCTAATATATTAATAACTTCTACTATTCCCACATCTAATCTCAATCTATCGAACACTCTGCAGCAGTTTGGAAGAGTAGAGCCATTCATTAGTGAACTTGACTACCAGAGCACTCCATTAATCATAACTTCATCTGTTAATGTGAGTTGGATAGATTCAGGAATGTCTTCTCATATATAAATTACTCGCACAATGGACATCACTAAAATTAAGATATCATACTTAGCATACTTGCCATTGAATAGCACTTATTTCACAATTAGGCCGCCCAATGCAGTATAAAGATTCGCATATTCGAGATCATACGCTAATTTGTTTCTAGGAGTGAGGGATCTGACTTTAGTTAAGAATAATCCTGCACTACCATATTATTTTATATGGACATCTGCGTTGACAGCCAATATACGAAACGTTCGTCTTATACCTTATGTGATGATTCTAAATTTGACCACCTGCTACAACAACAATACTAATTTCATAGATGCCATTAGCAATAGACCAAATATGATGACTTGTGTTTCATCTTGTAATCAGAAAGTAGTGAATATTAATGGATATCAAATATGTATATCAAATCTATCATCATACTCAGCACCTTCTACACAATTGGCTCCCTCTCTATGGTTAGTAATGTTTGGTACATCTTCTCAAATATGTAAATCCTTCACTCCCTTAACTCTTCCTTTAAATGTATCCACAATCTCAACTTTGACTGCTCCTGTTGGTTAATTTTCATACATTTGCCCTACTTCAACTCTTTCAACATATACTTCAATAGTACCATTAACTGCTAATCCATTACAATGTTCAGTTTGTAATAGTGATTACGGATTCACATCCTATGTTAATGGTTCATGTATATGTCAGTAAGGATACTATGCATTATACCCATAATACATACATACTCAGACTTGTTACCCATGCACTAAATAATACTAATAATGTTTATTCTAGATAGATACTAAACTATAACTGATCACAAACACAGATAACTCAACATAATCAATAACAGTACATATATCTTTCAACCCAAATAACCCCAATATATTGCCATACAAATCTTCAGCATATTCACAGATATCATACAAAATAAAATTCAACAATCTATCATATACTGCATCGTAGTATAATTGGACTACGCCTTCTACTTTGGTGTTGTATTTCAGGGAATTTGCATACGCTAAATCTTATGCTATTGGCATTACATTTAGTACGTCCATTTTTATGAATAATAATGATAGTTATGTCTATCAGTCTCCTTCTTATATCTATAAGTAAGTACAGTATAGTCATCCTTAATCTGCTAAATTAGTGGCTGATTCTATGCAAGCTATCAGTAATGCTGCTCCACTTGCCTCACTAGTATCTGTGCTATTAGGATCCAAAATTAATTTATTTAGTTTTATGCAAGTGAGTTCAGTATTGTACTTATCTTCATACATAAAATGGTCTAATTACGGCTCTTTACTCCGCATCGGCTTAACTCAAAGTATGTTCAAGTTAACTCCTACAAATTTCTTCACAACTGCTAATATAACCCTGCCGATGCAATCAATGCAATCAGATGATGATCAGAGATTAAATAAAATGCTTGCTTTTACTTCTGGGTAGCTGTACATTACTTATGTTGTCTAGTTTCTTATTTCTGTTGTACTGCAGATAATTGCTATTTAGTTTATAGTTAGATTTATGACAATTTTGTTTCCATTTAGTCAGTTCTAAGGGCAAAATACTGGGTATTAAGTATCAGATTAAGGTCTCATATAATGGACTAAGAAATCAACACTGACTGACCATATATAATCAAAATAGCTACCATTTAGACAGAGATGGGGGTTGTTCATGCAACGTATCTCAACAAAAAGATATATATTTTACACAACAATGATAAATTCTCAGTTAGCATTCCACTCGTTCATGATATTCAGTCAGTTCAAACTCACAGTTTCAAGCTACAACTAGCTATATAATATAGGATTTACTATTGTGATGATGGCTTTTATTGTTTGTATGCCATGTATAGGGCCGCATTCACCTATGGTACTGTTTAAAAGTGTAGGGACTGTTTATAAGAAAAAGTAATATCAGATTGGACAAATTTTTATATATTATGTGCTTGGAATTATGGAGCTCATTGTGTATGGAGCATCGATTGCGTTGTTTGAACACTGTTTTGCACAAACTATTGGGGTTATGATAATACTTACATTAAAGATATTACTTATGCGAGCATATTTCAAAAATATATAATTACTCAAGTGTATACTGATGCTGACCTTCTTCACAATTTTATCAATAGGTTCTTATCTCAACAGAGACCTGAAACAAAAACTATAGTACGCATCAGTTGGATTAATGATGGGTGTGTGCTTCATTGAACTCATTAAAATCCTCAGATCATTCTTGATTGCTATACTTGGTCTTTTGCGAGACGTTCCCTCTGTAGTTGCCAAGAGCATACTAATGATGGTTGAATAACACAAGAAGAAGGAAAAGCAAGCGCAATAATGAATATTCTGAACTGATCTTATTAACTAATACTATTATCATTATATACTGATCTATTATTAACGTATATATATTACTTTTCTATAACTAGATAAGGATATAATTTATTTCTAATCCAATACAGAGCAACCTTTAGCACAAACTATAAGATGGGCAATAACAACAGTTACCGTATTCCAGGCCCGAACAACACTCTCTACTAAGGTTAATGCAACAAAGACGGCAAACCACATGGTAAGGGCACAATGAAATACGGGTTAAACCGTAATTTCGTAGGCCAGTTTTAGAATGGTATGCCTGTGAATGGCAAGTTCACATACTAAAATGGTGACACATACTAAGGCACTATTAAGAACAACAGACCTTAAGGCACAGGCATATGGATGGATAATACGGGCACATATGCAGGCCAGTTCAAAGATGGCTAGTTTATCAACGGCAAAATACAGTATCTAGATGGAGGATCATATAACGGCTATATTGTCAATGGTATGAAACATGGTGTCAATTGCTAGTTCCAGTATCCTGATGGGGATAAGTTTGTGGGAGAGTTTGTTAATGATCAGTTCAAAAAAGGTGTATATACCACCAAAGATGGATCATCATACAGTGGGGAGTTTAGTTAAGGTAAGAAAAATGGTACAGGCTAGCTTACTGTCAAAGATAAACTTAAATATCAGGGTTAGTTTAGAAATGATAAATTTCATGGAATTGGGCAAATCAGAAATTACGAAAAAAAGTACTATTATGAAGGTCAATTTGAAGATAACATGAAGCATGGATCAGGCAAGTTCACAGACTAACGCAATAATAATAAGTATGAAGGATAGTTCAAAAACAACTAAAAAGATGGACATGGTATATATCATTTCGGTAATCGAGTATATGAAGGGTTCTTTTCAAGGGGTAAATTTAATGGATAAGGCAGACTTACTTACTCTAATGGAGATTACTATTTTGGTCAATTCGTTAATAACATGAAACATGGCAAAGGAGAACTGCATCTAAACTCTATGAATCAATAATATAGGGGAGACTTTCAAGATGATTTGATTTCAGGTTTCGGTTAAATGATCTATGCGAATGGGGACAGGTACAAAGGTAATTTTAAGGCTAACAAAAAGCATGGGTAAGGTGTCTATACTCGGTCTAATGGTTAAGAGTTAATTGGGGTTTGGGAAAATGATATCAAGCATGGAGATTTTACGTAGAAAAATCCATAAAAGAACACATAGACAAGTGGTAGTTATGTAAAAAATGAACGAAATGGCAAATTTTAAATTAAGGAGTTGAGCTCAGCTGCCAGTAAATTAAAATTCAATTAAGGAGAGACAGTCACTTATATAAGACCTGAAAGCAACGGGCAGACAGTTACTTATGAGACTTGGAACAACGGAGTCAAAAGTTATGCGCAAGCTTGAACCTACTTTTTATAATTTGCAATAAATGACATGATAAATTAAACCAGTATTATTGTTAAAGTTAGTCAATATAATGGATATAGATACGAATTCATAGTCGAAGCAGAGCGTCATCGAGATTAAATTAGCTGAGGATAAACAAATCCGTAGTATGGCTTTCATCAACAATGGCAGCCAGGTGGCTATAATGTTGTTACTGGAAGTAGTAATCTATGACTTAAATTTGGGTTCAGTGATCAAATCAATAAAACGTCTAGCAAGCCCTAAACATTTAGTTCCATTCCCACATGATCATAAACTGCTAATAATCCATTACTCTGACAACTACTGTTTTCTGTATGATACTAAAAACTACGAAATGATATACGATTTACGAGGCATCTGCTCAGACCATAAGGGTATCAAAGTGAGCGGTAATGGCAAGCATGTCTTCTACGGCAATGACACAGCTATGCAGATGTGGAATATTACGCAATCTTCTATTGAAATGCTATGCCATAAAATGAAGTTTATCAACTGTTATAACATTAACTACAATGGCACAGAAGCATATCTTGGTAATTTCAATGGGTAATTGCAGGCGGTGATGATGTTGAAACCTGGTAATAGCAATACGAAGGTGCCTTATGGTAAAACTATCAAACTAAACTGTAAAGTGATAATGGGAATATAGTTAATATCATATTCCTTAATATGTACTATAGATTTCTGCCAATAGTGCTGCATAATATCACTAAAATCATATAAATTCCAGAAACTGCAACATTTATCGTCCCCCTTAAAGCCAATTCCCAAGCCAATATCATTTGGCTTCAGCACATACTCATCTTCCTTGCACTGGCTAATAAATGAATAAATTGGTGAACTGTGCTTCAATAAATAAAGTTTAAGTATATAGCAGGACTAAATTGATAATGTTGCTGTGGTATCAGCGCATAAGTGTGATGTTAAATAGCTTAGTAAAATTGATCATGTTCAAGTATAGATGATAGTTAAAGGTAGAAAAGGGAAAATTGCTATCGGCGGGTTCTATGGCACTACTGCTGTGAAAAACCATGTTATTTTTAGATAATTGTGATCACTGTATTAATATTCTTATATATATGCCATCTATCAATATTTAATACTATTTATTATTCTGCTAACATATATGAGTATAATGAGAGATGCATAAAAATACACCTTAGCCGGGAGTTGAACCCAGATTGACGAATTTAAAGACCGTTGTCCTACCGTTGAACGACTAAGGTTACTTATCTATATCACATATTTCTCAAAGCTTCAACCAGGCTCAAAATCCTTCATTTTATGTTATATTGTTTCTAATCACACAACTTATTGTATATTGTTAAACAATATACAGATTGCGAAGAGAAATATATTGATTGTGATATAATAATAATGAATTTGTATATTAGATATGCATAAATAAATCACAAGGATAAAAGCAATCTCACTAGCTCTACTATGCATCCCATTACTATTACTGTTATGCTACTAATACCCTTCTTATTTCACATTAACAAATATGACATACCCATTGACTAAATTTCCAAGACTATCATCAATAACAACACCGCTATTTGAACAAATTGATACTGAGTTATAATAGTTGAAATTGAGAGTTAAAACTGTTAGAGAGTAACAATATTGTAGGAAGTATGTCAAATATTCAACTAATAAAAGCTAGAAAGTTGATATTCAAATATAGTAAAATTAGTAATTTTGTGGATAAAATGGGTTAGTATATGGTAGTGCATTAGTATATGTGCATGTACTAATATAATAACCATATTATTCATCAATAAGTACAAATCTATAACAATTATCTCATAAATTACATACCCATATATCAAATAGTATAATAATAATACCGCATATACTAGATACATCAATATTACCACAACACATAAAACACAAGACAGACACCAATCTGTACATAAATGACTATGTTAAATAATTGTTATAGATAGCACAATTCCGAAGCTGTAGATTTACAACTGTTATGGATTGCTAAAATATATTAATAGTTATCAATAACTGGACAATACTAAAATATAAATAGAGCTATTATACTATTGGAAAATAGATTGTGTTTGTGCATCATGATAACTACTAATAAACTATCATGGAAGTACTAAATATGCATCATATTGGTAATACTAATAATTGGAATAGAATTGTCAAAATGTAAGTATTACACAGAATTAAGACAGATTTTGAGAAAATGATCAATATTATGGAATAAGGGTACATGGTTATCCCCAATCTCACATTCCTATAATAGTATGCACAAAAAGTATACTAATATATGCAGAGTGATGTAAATTCACGTGTGATAGCTCCATAGCCATTAATGGATAAAAAGTAAGCATTTATGATAGACTTAATGGCTACATAATACAAGTATATATTAAATTATTATAGAATAGGAATACTATTGCCACCATTGCTGATATTAGTACTATTTCCATGCTTCAACATTTGTAAAGCTTGATCTCCATAATCTTATTAGTATCATCAATGTGTACAAAAATATAATATAAATATCTAAACTATTTTTAGAAAGTATGTTGATGCCTCAATCGTGGATACTATACGAATATGATGGATTGTATATCTCAATATTTCGTATCAGACTAGACTGGTTTTTACGTTGAACTATGCTGTTTGGGTTTTTTGGCGGTTGAGATTGGCGCGGTTGTCTATCACTCTACATTAGTTACTGCATTGAAGTTAAATCTTATCTTGCTGTTTTTGCTATTGGGATGTTCAGTTTCTTCTATGTTGCTGGGTACTTGTTTGGAGATTTACTCATACTATTTATGTTTATCTAATATAATCTAGCTTGTGCTGAATTGTATATATATAATAGTATAATAGTGATACAATAAAACTAAATGAAACTAGGCAGATACACAGACAGCCAAGCCCAACCCCTTCATTCCTCTTCATCCTTTTTACAGCCATCGCATAAGTTGACAAAATCAGTACACAGTTCGTTACCTAAAAACCCGTAGCGTATCGTGAGTGCTCCATTATGGTCACAGACAGACCCATTATCAAACTCACCACTTTCATTAAAATTGCCTAATTTATCTTCAGTTCGGGTTGGCATGCGTAAATCTGTGTCTGTGTCCAGTACTTAACGCAATACTCGTAACCAGATATAAATAATTACCAGGAAAGTGGAGGATTTGGTCAGTGATATTCACAACACTCGTATGGATGCAAATGTAACACTTATAATAATATTTAGTAAACATTAGATAATATCAGAGCGATAAAACAGCAGCTCATATAAGGCACACTCTAAAAAGATAAATAATAACTAACTGGCATGATATCAGGCTTGAAGAAATTAGTGCAAATTAGTAGAACAAGTCATGACACACGGTCTAATTAACTCAGAGAAAATTATATACGACTATGGAATCAGACTGAGGATCTACGACAAGGATTATTTTAATTGACTATTAAGATAGATAAAATTGAAGATGCTATGGGATCTAAAAATATGTGATAATTAATAACAAAATAGAAAATAATCATGTTTTTATTGTTACATCATCTCTCTTTTAATATAGACTTTTAACGTAAATTAAAAATAAGTTCATTTCATTCAAGCTGAACATGCTTACGATATAAATACATTGGGTTTGAGCTCACATCAATAGAACCATATTATACTTTTTACTATCCTTATTTAATTTATTATACCGCAATCGCATACTGAACTGTCATTTCCGTACTTTAATCTTGAAACTAAATCGCCACTCGATCGACTTTATGATTATTGAAATAGCCTAGAGTATTCACATATGTGCAGGACTCAATATTGCGACTACCGTCAATGACCCACTACAAAGTAGAAAATATACTAATAACTTCGCGTTATATTTAAGTGAGTGATTCAATTACATCTTTGTTAATTTTACGTATCACAGGCAAATATTTACGTTTGTACTCGTATATTGATGTCCTCTTTAATGAACTTACTTTCACATTGTTATCATCAACATTTTATTTCTTCTGTTTAGTTGATGCTAGTTGTTACTATTTTTCACGTTGTAGTCTTTTCTTAACACTAAGATATATCTCCATACTTTTCCTATTCGATTTAATATGTTATTGGAATGTTATCTTCTCCACTATTTGCTGCTGGTGCTGCTGTTGTGCTGATTTCGCGGAAACTAATCCATTAAGCCTCCACTATCGTTACTATTCAGTTTCATTAGGGTTATACTAATTATTATACTCCACTGCTGTTTCTGTCTATTATTTTTGTTACTGTATCTACTGTAAACTTCGCTAGTATTATTTTAGGATGCGCCTGTTTGTTTTTATATGCATACTGAAATGTTTTATTACATTTAATGGCTATGGGCTCAGTTGGGCTAATTTTTTAATAAATAGTCCGTCAGTGATGAAATCTTTGCCTCTCTGTTTAGATTTCTAAACTCGATTTGGTTGCTATTTGCACTATAACACTGATCGGTCTACAAATTTACTTGCAAATGCGATAAATTTTTGATAGTTCTGAATAGTGAGCATCTTATTCAAAATCATCTTATAGCTGAGAGAAGCAGCAGCTGATTTCTGCGCACTCATGTGTTTTGATCGGGGAGAGCATACATCACTCTGAGAGAATTGAGAAGGAGTAAGTGAAGGTTATGAGCGAGTGTATGATAGGCGCGGGCTCTGCTTTAATTGGTTTTGCATTTATAATATATAAATTTGTAATCATGAACTGTTAAAATTAATGCAATAATATGTTTTACCATATTTCAATTAGGTAGTATATTTTCATAAAATTTATCAATTTAATCATTAATACCGTAGTTTTTCGATCCGTGATTCATGGTCATTCGTTTTGCAATATACTCTAACATCTATAGCACTTTACTAAATACGTAGCATTATTTTTGAATTATTTGAGTATATAATCTGATAAGAAATATACAGAAACTAAAAAAATCACCTGATAAAAAGATCTGAGCAACAAATTTTTTGACAATACTCTGTTTCATCTGTTTAAAAATTCAATATTTAAATAGTTGATTTACTTTTTGTTGTCAGTTAGCCATGTTTGCTTATATAAATTGAAATGTGTTGCGGCAACAAGAAGAAACCAGAGAAAAAAATCGAGCCTGTTTCTAGACCTGCCCTCCCAACGAACACAGTGCCGAAATCAACAATCCAGTTCACAGCCGAAGACTTTGAAGCCAAGCCTTTTACTGAGCAGAGCAAATATGTGTAGACGAAGAAAGCGAATGCAATAGCATCAGGAATAAGCGACCGGGACTCCAATTATCATTTATAGACAGTAGCCGCCAAGTAGTCCAGGCTGATTCTAGGCAAATAAATACATAAGTAAGCAATAACTTATCATAGCTATGATCTCGATGGACCTGATGGAGTCTCCAAATCACCTGTCATCAACACTTTCCATTATGACTCAGTCCTTAATCATTTGTTCTTGAGCACACCAGCTCAGCCCAGAGTTGTGCCAAGAGAAAGTAGCAGAAAGAACCCAAGTTCAAGGTACGATAGCTATGCCCCTCCTGAGGAAAATATTCATAGCAAAGACTCTAAAAGAGAGACACTGGATGCACAATTTATTTTATGATAAGCTAATTTACTGATTTACTTATTTACAATATATCAGATATTAAATTAAGAAAGATTACAACTTATCATTTATTACGGTATACAACTTTGATCTTGCCCAGTGGAAAATTCGAACTCTGTGACACGATAACTGACTTTATGTTAGTTATCTTATAAGGCTCACCATTGATGTGAATGTAAATTGAGTGAGATGTTCCTTATTTAGGTTAACGAAAGTTTATAACAAATGGTCCATTACCTTGACCTACTTTCTTAGCCATGTGAAATACTCTCTCAAACCATAGGCTAATTTCATTTCTATAACTTACGATTTAGATCAGCCCGTCACTGACGCTCTGTTTTTTGAAATCTTCATCTTTCTGTTTCGAGCTTACTTTGTAGGGAGTTTCCCAAATTTTTTACAGTTACATTGAGCTAGTGCTGTTCAAGAAAGTCATACAACTGTCAAACTTGGAAATAACAATCTTTTACGTCAGCTCTTTTTTTTATTTTGCCTCCACATTAATATCACTTTCAGTCATTTCTTCTTATTTGTTTTCAGATTTCATTTACAAAATTTGCGATATTTTTTTGCGCAGTCCTCCTCCGCAAAACATCCAAAAGCTTAAAAAACCTGCAAATCCATATGCAACTTTCTTCAATGTGATAGTATTAGCCTTTAACTTCTGTGCGATATATGCGACCCGCGCATCAGTACCAATCCCGAAGTAGTTTGTAAAGCTTTTAACCAGCAATTTAGAAGGTCTTTATATTTCTTATCCATTTTTGATTTCAACGATAGAACCAGAGTCGAAACATTATATTGAGGATTACCAAATATCGAAGTAACCTTCTTTGCCATTACTGAGTTCTTAAGCTAATTCTTGGAATTTGCTATGTTATAGGGTGAACTGAAAAGTGCCCCATCCGATACTCTTAGCGAAATCGTTGCCAGTTCCAATAGGTAGTACACTGTACACTACCAACCCGAAATCGACATTGTTTTTGAGTGACTATTAAATGACCCATTGCACAGTGCCATCGCCGCCGCAGATTACTATATAAGTTCTAGTATTCTTAATCATGAATTTTGTCTTAATCTCCTAAAAGACACTACTCTTCTGCTTCTCATCATAAAGGTCACAAACGAAAAAGTGAGTGATAATTGATGAGGTGGTCACAATTTGCATGTCCTTTATATGCGACTAAATTATGGAGTTTCCTAAACAGCTGCCGCTGCGTGAGTTCACAAACAGGAACACAAAAGATTGTTCATGCTTCTAGTCTCGGCTTTATGACTCTGCCGGTTACTGCAGAGTATTATAGGGTTCTTATTTCATTTATTTTCTAAGTACCTGTATTATATCAGACATTATATCGATACTAATACTAGCCTAGTCAATATCACCAATCTATATCTAATGCTTTAAAGAATATTTATCATTATAGATCGGCTATATCTTCATCTATGGACTAAGTCATAAAATTTTAGCTAGAATAATAAAAAGTAGAATTATGTATAATATTTGCAACATAATATGAAAGTAAGTGTAAATTTAGGCATAACCTTAATAAATTTGGGAAATGAGCATCAACGCAGGCTGGTTTTCGAAAAAGATACGATGTACACTTTATCCCTCAAAATCTGATATATTGATCTGTTCTCATACACAGTTTTCTTGTCAGTCGACTCATAGTAAATTAAATACTCTGCGTTGAGTCCTTTTACTTGGTAATAAGCAGCGATCACAATAGGATTTGCACCAAGGTTTTCAGTGTTGACTGTTCTAGCAACTGCGTCGATGGCACGAAATCCCTTGTCTTTCTGTCTCTAGTCAAAGCTAAGTGGCTTAAAGCTCAGTTTAGCAAGAGCCAGATTATTGTCATTTGATGGAGACACTGGAGGATTCACCGGTGGATTAACTGGAGGATTCACAGGGGGATTAACTGGAGGATTTGTATTGCCATTACCGTTTCCATTGTTGTTTTTTACGGGTTTCGCAGCCAGCACTGTGATTCCAATCAATTTGAAAGCAAATGGAACTTTTTTATCGAACTAAGCAACGGCTTCATAGTACTTTTTGGCTGAAGTTTAATACTGAACGACTGAATATTCAGTGCCGTTTTTAAATTTGCGAGTTAATGCAAATAGTATATTTGCAGTTTCAAGATCCTTTTGAATACTTCTGGAATAATCAGCAAGTATAGCGAGATTATCATTTGTGCTAATATCATCATATGTTTCTATTATGTCACTATTTGCAGTTGTACCTCCTCCGGATGACGTCCCGGCAACACAGACACCATTAGAAACAGTGAACCCACTTTTACAAGTTCCGCAGTCGAACCCATCAACATAGGTGTCACAATTATCAACATCAATGATACAAGAGCCTCTAAACAGATGCATACCGGTTGGACATTATGAACACTTTTTGCTTCCTGCTACAAATTTAGTACAGCACTGCGGTTAACTGAATGGGAGTAAGAAAACCAAAGCAAAGATCAGAAGTTTTAGCATTTAGGTTTTTACTGAAATTTATGACTAATTATTATAATTTGTTACTTGCACCAAAACGAATACGATGAAGATTTACTATATACAGTATCTTAGCTAGTAAGTTTATAGAGATATATAGGTGTGAAATTATACAAAACTTATTATTTGTAGAAACATTATTTTTATTATATTTTTATTTAAAGTAAAATGCTTGCTCTGACAGGGCGATAATTTCTATTTAAGTTCTCTTTGTTTAACATTTGCTATATCTATCCAAACAAATAATTTAATCTTCTAACCTT
>APMI01000572.1_pt1 | contig 19689 bp, 17 predicted proteins | sample 667938 | NCBI WGS metagenome assembly APMI01 (sample SAMN01084076, study PRJNA167559) | wastewater metagenome | biome: Wastewater | place: Denmark: Ejby Moelle, Odense | collected 2011-11-28 | reverse complement strand
AATTTGATCCTTGATTGTTCATAAAACTGTATTTGAAGTTAAGAAAAAGCGGGGCAATTTCTGCCGCCGTCCCCATGTAAGTCCCGCTCCGTTCGGATACGCTATGCTTCGCCTCGCCTCACTTCGCTCCTCCTTCACGGGTGGTTAATTCCTCTATACAGTTACTCTAAACTATTTACACAAAGAACTAAATACTACCAAGCGGCTGATTTGCCCGCTTTCTTTTGTAAATTAACCAATTACTTCTCCTTCAAGATCGTAATCAAATGCTTTAGTGATTCTGACATTTACAAACTCGCCGGGCTTCAGTTTCTTCTCTGAGTGAATGATTACTTCATTATCTACCTCAACTGAATCAAATTCTGTCCGGCCTAAGTAGCGTCCGGCTTCTTTCTTATCAATAATTGTTTTAAATGTTTTACCAATTTTCTCCTGGTTAAGCTCATACGAAATCTCCTGCTGTACGCCCATAATTTCCTGAGCTCTTTTCTCTTTTTCTTCAGCAGGCACATCATCATTCAGTTCATAACCACTTGTCCCCTCTTCATGACTGTAAGTAAAAATTCCCACACGATCGAAACGGTGTTTTTCAAGAAAGAGTTTTGTTTCTTCAATGTCATCTAATGTTTCGCCGGGGAAACCTGCAATCAGCGTTGTACGTAAACAAAGTCCTGGAACTTTTTCACGAACTGCTGCAATCAATTCTTCTGTCTCACTTCTGGTAATCTGCCTGCGCATTGCTTTCAGCATATTATCGCTTCCATGCTGTAAAGGCATATCAAGATAATTGCAGATGTTATCCCGCTCACGCATTACATCCAATATTTCTAAAGGAAATTTATGCGGGTAGGCATAATGAAGTCGAATCCATTCTAACCCTTTAACGTCAGCCAGGCGGTTCATTAAATCGCCCAGCATTCTTTTTTTATACAAATCCAATCCGTAATAAGTAAGTTCCTGTGCAATGAGCATTATTTCCTTTACACCTTTCTTCACTAACCCCTCAGCTTCTTTCACAAGATCATCCATACTCTTACTTACATGTGTACCACGCATTAACGGAATGGCACAAAATGCACAAGTGCGGTTACAGCCTTCGCTTATTTTCAGGTACGCATAATGCGATGGAGTTGCAAGCAACCGCTCCCCCACCAGTTCAGATTTATAATCAGCTTCCAGTTGTTTTAAAACTAATGGCAGCTCCATTGTTCCGAAAAAAGCATCTACTTCCGGAATCTCATCTTCCAGGTTTTGCTTATAACGTTCACTAAGACATCCTGTCACAATTACTTTATCCAGTTTACCTTTTTTCTTCAACTCAACCTGATCGAGTATTGTATTTATACTTTCTTCCTTTGCTTTATCAATAAATCCACAAGTATTTACAATTACGATGTTGTGATCTTTTTTCGTACTCTCATGTACAACATCCATGTCATTAGCCAGCAATTGCCCGCTCAGCACTTCGCTGTCAACCATATTTTTACTGCATCCCAGCGTAATAATATTGATTTTATTTTTCTTTATCGTCTTACTTTTCATAAGGCAGCAAAGGTACAGGAAACAGTACGATCAGTATTTATTGTTGTTTTTGTTAAAAGTTTGGCATCATTTTTTCAGAGAGTGGTTTTAAAACTCAGAATTATGAAGAAAGTATTATTTATCACGATCGTATTAGCATTAGTATCGGCACAAACAATTTATGCACAGTCAAAAGGAAGCAGCTACAAAACTGCATTAGGTGTTAAATTTTACCCGGGAGCCATTACATTAAAGCATTTTGTAAAATCAGATGCTGCTCTTGAAGGAATTGGTTATTTCTGGGAAAGAGGTACACGTATAACCGGACTTTATGAATTTCATGGAAATATCAGCGGAGCCCGTGGTCTTAAATGGTATGTAGGGCCGGGAGCACACGTTGGATTTTATAACAATAAATATTATGATGGTGGCACAAGTGTTGGACTTGATGGTGTTCTTGGTTTAGATTATAAATTTAACGGAGCTCCTATCAACATGTCGCTCGACTGGCAGCCCTCATTTGAATTTGGTGATTATTATGGTTTTGGCAACTGGGGCGGTTTCGCTATTCGCTATACCTTTTAAATATTGCTGATTTTTCTTCAGTGCCGGTAAAGGGATACCCCGATAATCTGAAATAAGATAAACAGGGTATCCCTTCTTGTTTGTAAATTTATTTTTCATAAAAATCATTTCAATCAACAACCCTATAAGAAAACCATTGATCCTTAGCCTAAGAAGTTACCTCAACTACTTAACCAACAAATTAAAAGAAGAACTTCCACTACGGAAGTTTTTCTTTTTTACCAAAAGCATCAAAATACTCAACACTTTTCAGGAAAGTACTTTCTTTGTACTGAAATAATCTGAAAGAAGATTTACAAAACATTTCAATGATTGACAACTACCAGATTGCAGATATGTTTTCGCTGTTGAGTAAATTAATGGATATTCATGGCGAAAATTCATTTAAATCAAAATCATATGCTTCAGCAGCCTTTAACATAGAAAAAATTCCTGTTCAGCTTGCAGAAGTTGACCAAAAAAAAATCAGTTCATATAAAGGTGTGGGAGAAAGTACTGCAAAAAAAGTAATTGAAATTCTGCAAACTGGCCAGCTCCAAGCTCTGAACGATCTTATTAGCAAAACACCTTCAGGTATTATTGAAATGCTTTCCATTAAAGGCCTTGGCCCAAAGAAAATTTCAACCATATGGAAAGAAATGGAGATTGAAAGCATTGGTGAGTTATTATATGCCTGCCAGGAAAACCGCCTGATGCTGTTTAAAGGTTTTGGCGAAAAAACACAGGCAAACGTAAAAGAGTCGATTGAATTTTTTCTGCAACACAAAGATATTCATCTGTATGCCGATATTGAAGCATACGCAGTTGCTGTTGATGAAAAATTAAAACAACAATTTCCAGGCACTTCTTTTCAGCTAACAGGTGAATTCAGAAGACAGATGGAAATTATTCATAAACTTGAATGGGTTACAACAACTGATACAGATACCATTGAAGCTTTTTTTACTACCAATAATTTTACAGTAACCGACAAAAATTCTTCTTCATTAATTATAAAGGGTCCCGAAAACATTCTGCTTCAGTTTTATTTCGCTGATAAAAATAATTTTGGTTCAAAACTTTTTACTACGTCAGCAAGTGATGAATTTCTTACATCATGGGGAAGTGTGGCAGATGTTGCAGAAGAGGCAATGCTATTTGAACAAAAAGGAATTAATCTTATTCCGCCCTGTCTAAGAGAGGAATACAGTGAAGAAAATTCTTCTTTTGATTTGATTCAGCCATCCTCAATTAAAGGAATTATTCACACCCACAGTAACTGGAGCGATGGTGGGCAAACGATTGAGGCTATGGCAAAGCATGCACAATCAAAAGGATTTGAATACTTAGTCATCAGTGATCACAGTAAAAGTGCAGGATATGCAAATGGCCTTTCAATTGAGCGTATTGAACAGCAACACAAACTCATTGATGAGCTGAACAGCCGTTTTAAAAACTTCCGCATTTTTAAAAGTATTGAAGCCGATATTCTTGGAGATGGTTCTCTTGATTACGACGACGATATCCTTGCAACTTTTGACCTTGTAATTGCCTCTGTACACAGCAATTTAAAAATGAATGAAGAAAAAGCAATGATGCGTTTAATGAATGCAATTGAAAATCCTTATACAACCATTCTGGGGCACATGACAGGAAGATTATTATTGAGCAGAAATGGTTATCCGCTGAATCACAAAAAAATTATTGATGCCTGTGTGGCAAACAGTGTTGTGATAGAGCTCAATGCACACCCAAGACGTTTGGATATAGACTGGAGATGGATTCCATACGCACTTGAAAAAGGTGCATTAATTTCAGTTGACCCCGATGCGCATGAACTGAGTGGTTTTGATGATATACGTTATGGAGTACTTGCAGCACAAAAAGGGAAACTTACGGCATCAAAAAATCTCAGTAGCTTTTCATTACATGAGTTTGAAGAATACCTGATGGATGTAAGAATGGAAAAAGGAATTTAATAAAACTTCTAACTATTTTTTATGCGTTTTAATCAATTATTCGTTACAATTTTTTTTGTACTTGTTCAGCTTGGATTATCAGCACAGCAAACCAACAGGCTTCAACGAAGCATTCCTGAAGCTGAAGGCATTTCATCCAAAGCAATTCTCAAGTTTATCGATGCAGTGAATCACAGCAAACACGAGCTGCACAGTTTTATATTATTACGACATGGAAAAGTTGTAGCAGAAACATGGTGGAAACCGTATGCACCTGAGCTAAAACACACATTGTATTCAACAAGCAAAAGTTTTACATCAACAGCAATCGGTTTCCTTGTTACTGAAAAAAGAATCAGCGTTGATGATAAAGTTATTTCCTTTTTCCCCAACGATTTACCCGATAGCATCAGCCCTTTTTTATCGCAGATGAGAATAAAAGATCTGCTTACTATGTCAACCGGGCAATACCCCGAACCCACTATGCCGGTGCTTTCAAACTCTACTGAAGATAACTGGGTTAAAGGTTTTCTGCATTTCCCTGTGATGTACGAGCCAGGAACAAAGTTCAGTTACAACAGCCTTGCTACATACATGCTTTCTGCAATTGTACAGAAAGTAACCGGAGAAAAACTTATCGACTATTTAACACCACGTTTATTCACTCCCTTAGGCATAAGCGGAATGGATTGGGAAATAGATCCCATGAACAGGAATGTTGGCGGATGGGGCCTGCGTTTGAAAACAGAAGACATGGCAAAATTTGGGGAGTTTCTTTTGCAAAAAGGAAAATGGAATGGGAAACAAATTATTTCGTCGGCATGGATTGAAGAAGCAACAACAAAAAAAATTGAGCAGATGCCTGGTGTACCTGCAACGGACAGTAACAAAATGTCAAGCGATTGGGCACAGGGTTATTGTTACCAGTTCTGGCGCTGCAGAAATAATGCATTCCGTGCCGACGGTGCTTACGGCCAGTATATTATTGTAATGCCCGATCAGGATGCTGTAGTTGCAATCACCTGCGAAACATATGATCTTCAAAATGAACTTAATCTCGTTTGGAAATATATTTTCCCGGCACTGCAAAAAAATTCATTACCTGCAAATGCCAAACTTTACAAACAATTAAAAACGGTACTTTCATCGCAAACACTTCAACCATTACCTGTTTCTGAAAATTCCATAGCAGAACATAAAATGAATAAAAAAGAATTTATCCTTGACGGGCCTAAAAACAGTATCCGTTCTGTTGCATTTAATTTTAAGGAAAAAGAATGTGTGCTTACTGCGAAATACGACACATCAACATACAATTTCCGTTTCGGATCAGGAAAATGGATAACAGATAAAACAACAAAGCCAGGTCCTGGCTTATTGGCTTTGGCAAAAAACAGTTCGGCGGGTTTATCTCCTTTTAAAGTGGCGGGCTCATACAACTGGCTTTCAAAAGACAGCTTACAATTAAAGCTGCGTTATATTGAAAGCCCCCATACTGAAACTTTCCTGATTGTACTGAATGGCGATCAGATTTCTTTATCTGTAACACCAAGTAACGATTCGGAGATGGCTATTAAACGAAAAGGGAAGATCAACAAGTAAATAATGCAGCCGACTATCCCTACAGACAGGCCAATATTCCAAAGTGAAATTGCCACCTATTGGTTTGATGATGCAGGTTTTCTTATATCATTATCCAGGAACGTAAAACGTACTGTAGAGAATTTAACCGTCAACAGTGAGTTGATAAAAAAGATCAGCAATAACAAACCTGTTCCGTTGCTTATCTACCTTACCCCTTCACCATTGCCTGATAAAGATGCAAGATCAATTTCAGCAAAACTGCTACATGAAAATTACTCAGCAATGGCAATGATAGCAAAGCCGGGGCTTTCTGCATTTATAATGAGTTTGCTGTTTAAACTAAAGCCATCACCAATACCCATTAAGCAATTCACCAACGAAAAAGATGCAAGAGAATGGCTGATGCAATTTGCATAAGCCAAATGTTATTCAACTGCTTTATCCCAGTTCAGCACCACATCCATAAAGAAAAGCCGGTTTAGTTTCAGCAAAATCCGGTTTAGATTATTTTTGTCAAAGGTGATTTTTACAGATGTGGGCTGACCATCACTTACAGCATATATCACACCCTGATAACACTGTTTTTTCCCATTAAACACAAGATCTTTGATTACTTCATATCCAATACTGTCGGCAGTTCGTGAAGAAGATTTAATAATTGCAGTATAACTCTTATCTGAAGTTTGTTTTATTTCATAAACCCTTGTTTTATCTGCTGAGTACCAGCAACCGTTAATCTGCTGGGAAAATGCAGCAGACACCGATACAAAAAACATAAAGGCAAGTAGTAATTTCTTTTGCATAAACGTACTAATCATATCGTCCGAATTTCCGGGTTCCATACCATATATCTTTCAGAGTAAGTCCTAATGAAAACTGAAAATAATTTTCCCTGATCTGGTTAAGTGACGACAAGCCTTTTTTGCCTGCTTCCATGCTCATGTTTACTCCAATAATTCTTGAAAGATTTTTGCCCGCACCAAAAGTGAAGGCAAAATCATTTACCCGGTTGCCATTCAGCACCAGGTAGGATTGCGATGTTCTTACACCAAGAGCTAAGTAATATTTTTCAAAATAAAAATCGCCTGCTTTTATCCTGCTGCTGTACTCTACCCCACCGCTAAAACCGGCAGCATCCCTGATTAATATTTTTGAATAGCCGGTTTGCTGACTGCCCCATTTCTGGTAATCGCCCTGCAGGTGAAATGAAAAACCGTTTTTATTAAACAGGCTGTAAGCAGCACTGAAAGTTGCAGGCATTTTAAATGAAATATCTTCATCATCCATTTTCTTGAATAATGTATCGTTTTCAAAATACTGTGTTGTATTATACCCGTTCAGTTTTGAGTTTAATGATGTTGTTAAACCAAAATTGTGCTGCCATTTCTTTTTAGGATCGGTGTAATACTGAATACCTCCCTGTACGCCTGCACCACTGTAATAATTTGTCTGAAGTTTTATCACATCAAGTGCAAGATTTGAATTATAATATTCAACGCTGTTATGCAGTGATCCGAAAAGCCAGGAGCCGGTAATACCTGCTGAAAAATGTTTGCCAAATTCTTTGGCTAAGGAAATATATGTCTGGTAAATACCCCCGCTTCCATCTGTGTACTTTATATAATCTATGTAATCATTATTTAACGATGAGTTGGTGGTATATTGATAGTTAACGCTGCTGAAAGGTTTTAATCCAACAGCAAATGCAGTTTTGGGAGTTACTTTATATGCCAGTGAAATACTTTTTACAATAAAATCTTTTGAAGGTCCGGCTATTGTATCAACACCGGGAATTTTATAGTTGCTTATCCTTCCTCTTGTAAACATGTTCAGGTTCACATTCTTATATGTTAAAGAGGTTAAGGAAGCCGGATTTGAAAAGTTGTAATACCCATCATCTCGTCTTGCTGCTGAAGCGCTACCGGTAGAGCTGTAGCGCCCATACTCCGTTGTTTCAAGATCGCCAATACCAATAATTGAATAAGGCGATGAAACGTTTTGCGCCATTCCATTCATACAGAACAACACAAAAACTGCAAAAAAATAAAAAAATCTTTTTTCCTTGTTCATAACCTGATTTACATTCCGAGGACGTACATTTTAAACTGAATGGAATTTTTCTGTGTCTGATCATTTACAATCAAACGTTCCACACCGGCATCAAAGCTGCTGAGAGAAGATGTAAGCATGATAGCCGTTTTCGAAAATTGCCCGGTAGTAATTTTATTGTTGATAAAAGTGGTGATGTCGTAGCTGTAATAAGTATTTTCTCCATATAAATTATCTATTACAAGATCGCCGGTTAATAAACTGGCTGTGGTGGTTGTGCCATCATAAAACCCACCCAATAATTCATTTGTATCGTCTGTAGAATACAGGTATAATTTTGGGGGCAGAGAATACGGAAATGCCAACGAGGCCACATCGGGTTTTATAACCAGCATTGCTTTAATCACACGCATATAAGGATACTTCTCCTTTAATGTAAGCAATGAAGGAAATGAAATTTTAATTCCTGTTCCAACAGGTGAATAAAGAAATGCCTTGTTGCCCGATGCAGTACTTGATACAAGATTATACTTACTTCCTTCAATTGAAACGAGATTACTGTTTACTGCACGGAACGAAACCTGGTTAAACTGCTTTGCTGTTGAATAATTGAAATCAAGATTTTTGGCAACTGCATATAACCCGTTTTCATGATAAGACAAACGCAGAATTGCCGAATCGGCCGGCACACTGAAATAACTGACCAAAGAAGTTACAGATGAATCTGTACAGATATACAAGCCTCTGAAATAATCAACAAACAACTCAGATGTTGTAATTTCTGAAGCATTTGTACGGAATTTTTCCAGCAGTTCTTTACCCAAATCATCCGACAACCTGATTTTTACCTGCGTTCCGGATTTTCCTGCAAGATTTACTGTTTGCTCTCCAATTGGATTGGGAAGATGTCCAAATGAAGAGGTATTATAGTAATAATCAGTTCCATCACTTCGCTTGATGTTATCGGAAAGACGGTACACATTTACCTTAACAGGTTTTGTACTGTCGCCGTAAAATACTCCGTTAGGTTTCAAAATCATTACGAGTGAGTCAAACGTAACGTTCACATCAAAAACAGGGTTTGAAGCAGGCAATGATACCTGAACAAACGACCCGGCCTTTACAACTCCAAAATCAGGATCGTTATGATAACCGATAGAAACCAGATTATGTGATGATGTTAAAAAAGAATCTACCCTATATGTAGAAATCTCGGTTTCATAATTATCATAATAGGTAATGGAGGGATCAAGCTCTGAAGACGATTCACCAAACTGAATGTTCACTTTATTACATCCACTGAGCAATACAATTATTGCAAAGAAGCAAATTGCAGCTCCGGTTATATTTTTATTCACTATTATCAACAATCTTCGTTTTGAAAATAAATGAGGAGAAAACACAGCGTTTGTATTAACCTCAACTCAAGCTGTGATTCTCCTCAAAAAGTTTATCAGTTATCATCATCATCCTGATCGGAATTCGGAAAGAATTCCCACAAATCATCAAAGCGTGTACTGCTGTTGTGACCGGTTGTTAAAAACCCTCTTGAATTAACTGTAAATGAAAGCGCTCCTTCACGGGCTGTTCCTTCAAAGCTTGTTTTTTGTGCCCATGTATCATTGGTAAAATTGTATTCCCATGTTGTACCAATAACACCACTGGTGCTGCCGGTTGTGATGTAAGCCTTATCATTCATTATAAAAGCAGTGGCATTGCTTCTGATAATGTTTGACCCATAGTCATCATCATAAGAGTCATCACTTACACTGGTAATTTTTCTTTTTTCCTCCCAACTGTTTGCAGTGGGGTCGTATGCCCAGAAATCATTTAAATAACTTCCGTTATTAATACCGGTAACAACATACGCCTTGCTGTTATAAACAAAAACAACAGCATCCATGCGTTTGCTTCCCGAAAGACTTGCTTTCTGCGTCCATGCATTGGTTGACGGATCGTACTCCCACAGGTCTTTAAGATAATTTCCATCATAACCTGTAGAAACATATCCTTTACTGCCTATGGCAAATGCCACAGCACCGTAGCGCTCAGTACCACCAAAGTCAGCAACCTGTTTCCATGTATTTGCCGTTGGATCGTATTCCCAGAAATCCTTCAATTTTTTTAATCCATCATAACCTGTGCCAATATAACCTTTACCGTTTACAGCAAAAGCAACTGCGCTGCTTCGTGCTACACCAGGAAAATCAGCTCTCCTGTACCATGTGCCGGTTGCCTGATCAAATTCCCAGAAATCAACCAATCTGTCAGTACCATCGTAACCTAACCCTACAAACACTCTTGTTCCTATTGTGAATGTTACAGCTTCTGTTCTTCCAACGCCTTCGAATTCAGAAGAACGTTTCCAGTTTCCAATAATATCATCATCACTGCTGCTTGACCTGCTGCATGATGTAAGCATAACAGTTGCCATAACCAAAATGGCAGCGCTTAATGATAAAAACCTGTTTTTTCTCATCAGTGTACTTTTTTATTCTTGAGTTTAAATTGAGGTATATTGTAAAGTTTTGAACAGTGTTTTAACCCTGTTTCTAAAAAATTACCGGCAAATATTTTTCAAAACCATGGGAAACAAAATGTTAAAGGAAATAAAATGGACAAAAGAGCGACTGAAACAGACAAAAAAATATGCGAGAAAAACCCAACCATTTTTAATAAACAAGCATCAACACCTTTAACAAAACCTTTGCGAAGTAAGCGCCCTATTGTGCTGCTGATAATGGTTTCAGCCGCAATTTTGCACTCTTTTACCATAGCTGATGAATAAAATTTTAAAAGACAGAAGGATACTGAACAGATTGATTATTGTTGCGGCAATCACAACTCCTCTTTTTGCAATACTTGGCGGCACTCCGTTTGTACGATTTGAATTAAATAAAATCAATCTTTTTCTTCCGGGCATTTTACTCATTGCAGCAATTACTATTCTTTTCTGGATTATTAATATCCTTTTGCTCTTATTATCTGTTCGTTTTCACTTCCTGGAAAAGATTTTTATAAGATCAATTATCAGCACAATCATCTGCCTGGTTGCAGGAACAATTATCTTTTATTACTTCCAGAAAAATTTTCCCCCACCACAGATTAAGTTCAACGATTCTGCACAAAGAAATGGTCAAACGATTGTTCAGTCCCAGACAGAAAAAAAACTAATAACATTCCAGGGGAGAGGCGACAGTTTAAGGATTGATCCGGGGAAAGAAATGAAACGACCACCAAAAAATGGGTTCTTCTTTCCAAGAATGGTTCACTTGCTTACCATTAATATCATCATCCTTATTTTATGCGAACTTATTTTACTTTATTTCAACAAGCAGTTTATTGAACTTGAAAACGAAAAACTGAAACAGGCAAATCTTGAAGCAAAAAATAATCAGCTTCAGATGCAGCTTCAGCCACATTTTCTTTTCAATTCACTTAATACACTCCGCCTGTTATTAAAAAAAGATCAGGAAAGAGCAGAAGATTATTTACTCATGCTTTCTGATGTTCTTCGTTTTTCCACGGCCTCAACTAAAGAACCATTGGTTGATATTAGTGAGGAACTCAGATTCAGCCTCACTTATCTTGAAATGCAGAAAGTACGGTTCAATGATATGCTGAACTTTTCAATAAAAAACAACAGCCTTTTTTCTGCTGAAGGAAAAGTACCGGTATTTGCATTACAGACTTTAGTTGAGAATGCAATTAAGCACAATGCTTTTTCGGCTGAGAATCCTTTAAACATTGAAATAGATTTCAATAATACCACACAAATGATTACAGTGCGAAACAAAATACAACCCAAACAATTATCCGGCGTAACAACGAAAGTAGGTTTAAAAAATCTTGCTGAACGTTACAGACTGATGTTTGATGAAGACATTATTATCAAAAATGAAAACAATGAATTTTCTGTAAGCATTAAACTGATTCATACAGAAAACAACAGCCTGTTATATTTATAAGTTAACTAAAGAATATGAACGTCGTTATTATTGAAGATGAAAAACTGGTTTCGGATGACTTAGCTGAAATTATGCAGTCAATCGACGGCAGAATTAACATCACCAAAACAATCAGCTCGGTGAGAGAAGGAATACAATACTTTGAAACCAATCCAACACCGCATCTGATCTTCAGTGATATTCAGCTCTGCGATGGATACAGTTTTGAAATTTTTAAAGAAGTGCAAACAACTACTCCGGTTGTATATTGCACAGCATTTGACCAGCATGCACTACAGGCTTTTAACAACAATGGCATTGCCTATATACTCAAGCCCTACAGTAAACAAAGTATCAGCAAAGCAATTGATAAATACAAAATGCTGAAACAGCCTGAAACAGATCAATCGCAAATTAATTATGATTTACTGATGGCCGCAATCAGTAATTCAGGAAAAACGCAGACATTACTGGTAAACTCAAAGAACAAAATCCTCCCTGTTAAAATTACCGATGTAGCTTACTTTAACATTGAACATAAGAATACGGTTCTCATCACTTTCCAGAACCAGAAATTTTATATTAACCAGCCACTTGATGAACTGGAGCAATTATGCGGCAACTCTTTTTACCGTGCAAACAGGCAATTTCTGATCAACAAGTCGGGAATAAAAGAAGTACAGCACTACGGGCTACGCAAACTTTTTGTAAAAATGACCGTTGAAACAGGTGAAGAAATTATCGTAAACAAGGTAAAGGCAACCGATTTTCTGAACTGGCTGAAAGGATAATGTAACTAATGTCACCGGGGACGACTGCTCCAAAATCCTAACTTTGCATCAAATAAAACAAATGGCAACAGTAAGACTCACAACTCAGGATTTTAAGAATAAAGTTTTCAATTACGAAACGGAAAAAGAATGGAAATATGAAGGCCCTCTTCCGGCTATTATTGATTTTTACGCCGACTGGTGCGGCCCTTGCAAAATGGTAGCGCCAATACTGGAAGAACTTTCAACAGAATACGAAGGTAAAATTGTGATTTATAAAGTTGATACAGAAGCAGAAATGGAGCTTGCTTCCGTGTTCGGCATTCAAAGTATTCCGACTTTTTTGTTTATTCCCGTAAATGGCGACCCTGTAATGCAACCGGGTGCCTTTCCAAAAAATGTATTTAAACAGGTAATTGAAGAACACCTGTTGGGCATGGTTAAACAGGAAAAAGAAAAATAAGAAATTTCGGCAAAAGGTTTTTGATTTTACTGATTATCTATAACAGGCAGTTCCACAAAAAAGGTACTGCCTTTTTGTTGTTCGGTTTCAAACCATATTTCACCTTTCATATTTTCTACAATGCTTTTGCACATTGCAAGCCCCAAACCCGTTCCCGAGGTTTTAGTAGTAAAATTGGGATAAAATATCTTTTCATGCAGCTCGGGTGCAATTCCCTGTCCGTTATCGGCAATACGAACGAGGACTTTATTATCTGTTACTGTATAGCTGATATGTACAACAGGTCTTTTATCGTTACTTACTGCTTCAAATGCGTTGCGGATGAGGTTTGTAAACAAACGGTTAAGCTGGGTTTTATCAGCCATCACTGAAACCTCATTACCTGGAGTATAAATTACCTCCCCTCCTTCATCCATACTAAACAAGTCAACAACCGATTTAATTGATCTGCCTAGCTCTGCTTTTTCCAGCCTTGGATTTGCAATGTTTGCAAAACTTGAAAAGTCGGAAGCAATGTTAGACAGGTAATCAATCTGTTCAACCAATGTTTTAGCCACACCCTGCGAAATATTTTTTGTATCGGGCGAATTTGAGTCAACAGCTTTCTGCAAGTACTGTATGCTCAGCTTCATAGGTGTAAGCGGATTCTTGATTTCATGAGCAACCTGCCTTGCCATTTCACGCCATGCACCCTCTCTTTCACTCCGAGCAAGCAGGCTGGCACTTTCTTCCAGTTGCTTTACCATTTTATTATATTGCTGAACCAGTTCACCAATCTCATCATTCCTGTTCCATGTAATTTCTTCATTTGGCATTCCAAGTTTTATCTGCTTCATTTTTTCACTGATGATGGCAAACGAACTCGTAATACGTCCGGTAACAAAAAATGCAATCAAGCCGGCAATAAGAAATACAAAGGCATTCAGGTTAATGAGTGTTACAAGAAAGCTTGATATTTCCTGTTTTAATTCATTCTGCGATGTGAAATAAGGAATATTTATGTACGCATAAGTTTTGCCATCTTCATCCCGTACAGGCATATAAATACTCATGTACGATCTTGAGCCCACACGTTCGTTTTCAATTGACTGCACCAGAAGTTCTTTCGATAATTTATAAAATGCCCGTGGGTTTGTTTTACGACTCAACAAGCCTTTATTGTAATAATATGGCTGCGATGAAATACGAAGATTGCCGGCAGGATCGTAAATATTAATATCAACTCCGTGTATTTCTGATATACGGTTTACTTTATCCTGCAGATCACCGGCAGTAACATCATCATAAACTTTCAGTACATCATCAAACATTGCATGCTCCCTGAGTGCATTTTCCACTTCAGCCTGCATAATGCGGATGGTTCGGCTTAACCTTTCTTTATTATTCCTGCTGTGGCGGTTAATAAAAAAGAAAATGGTTGAAATACCAATCACCACAAATGAAAGAATACTGATACCGATAATTGTTGTATGCACTTGCGAACGGAAGGTAAGCTGTAGTTCTTCCTTCCATCTCGACCAATTGAATCCTGTTTTTATTAAAAAATCAACAAGCCGGTAAACGGCCATCATCATCAGGAAAACAAAAAACAGGTAAGCAAACAAAGTAATTGTTTCCAATAAACGGTTTTCCTGTTTTGTTATAACTACGGTAAGACCGGACGATGTGTACCACAACTCACTGTACCCGTTATTCTGCACTTTCCTGTACATTAATTCATTGCCCGGCTGATTTTCGATACGTATTGGAAAAGGATAATCGTTGAAACTGCCAATAAGTTCTTTGTTTTTGTAAACTGCGTAGGAATAAACCGGCAGGCTTTCGGGAACCGGATTAGAAATTTTAGAAAACAGTTGTGGCGCAAATTTCTCATCGCTGTATCGCTTGGGCCTTGAAAGAATAAACACGTATCCAAGCAGCTTTGAAGATGAAGTATCTCGTACTTCCTTCCTTGCTATATAATAAAACTTATCAAACGATTCTTCGTGATACTGCCAGTCACGTACCGAAGTTGGCTTACTCTGAAGTTTAAAAATAGTGTTGAGCGTATTAAAAGAAATAGAATCAGTATTATACAACGGTTCTTCCGATGCGTTATAAGTATATACTTCCGAATCAAACTTATTCAGGTATCCGCTGAAATGTTCCCCAATCAGGCTGTCTTTTAAAAACTGGTTGCTTCCAGGTGTTGTAAACCTGTAAAAATTATCGGTTAAAAAATCGCTGCGCAGATTTCTGAAAGCAATACCAAGCAGGTTTTCAGCCGAAGGATCGGTCTGAAGACTAAGCTTTTCAGCCATCCGCTTTCTATCTTCCCATTCTTTTTCTGCATTCTGCGAAACAAGCATTACCGTTAATGACAGTGAAAAGAAAAACAACCAGAAAACATTACGTCCGCCCGATGCAAGAAATCCCAGATCAGAATCTGGTTCATTCATCAGTAATATCACCAGCAGTAGCCAAACAAGCAAACTAAGATGAAATGAAACAGAGCCTGAGCTGATAGTGATAGTAATATAAAGCAACCCCGTAACCGCAATAGCTATGTATTGAAGCCCCTGTTTGCCATTTGAAAACTTTTTCAGGTAAATAATCAGCCGTTCAGAAATAAGATAATAGTTCAGGGCAAGACAACCCAGCAGAATAAAACCGAAGAAACTAAAACTGTTTATTAAACTGAAAAAGTTGGTAACATTAAAAGATATCTGCGAATCGGCAACAAGGCTTCGGGTAATATTGCCGAACACTATTGTAAGCGATACAATTGCAACCGAAACAAGCGCTATCCCTAACCTGTCATTTATCTTAATTTCAGGAAGTTGCTGCTGACTGTATTTTCTGATAAAAGTAACCACCCACAGCAACAGGAAGGAATTAATGAGCAAATCGCCTAATGACTTAAGGAAATTATTCGATCCATAAACTGCAGGATCAAACAATTCAAACTGGCGGAAATTTAATGGTAACGGAATAAAATAGCTGATTGTACGCAGTAAAAGCAATGCCGTAACCAGGAACATTATGCCAACGATAAATGATTTTTTATGAACAAGATCAACTGCTGTTCGGTGCAGAAACAGCAAAAAGAAAAACATTGCAAGTAGCCGTAACAAAACAGTAATACCATTAAGCGGCTGAAGAACATTTTTTTTATCTTTTAACCAGAACAAGGTTGTTCCGTTCCTGCTTTTAACTTCCAGTTCCGACTTTGAAATATCGCTGATGTCATAATACTGTTCAATTCCTTTCAAATAAGCAAATCCATTACTGAGATCTTCGGTTGTAACAAAGTAATTCCATTTAACCGGAATCAGCGCCATTGCAAAAACAGAGCTGCTGTCTTTGAGTATAAATTCTTTTTTATAAACTGTATAATAGCCGTTAATAAGTTGCTCAAACCAAACACCATCTGCCCGTTGCCATAATTCATTTCCCGGCAAAATTGCCTGCGTATTCCAGAACCTCGTTTGAAATCCATCACTGCCACCCGATGCTACAAAAACGAAATAGTCTTTTTTCATCAGGCTGTTAAATTCTTTTTCGCTGTATGTACCGTTATTCAGTTTTCTGATAAGCGCAGTGTCCTTCAGAACAGTTTCAAAATCGGTTTCCCTGTTATTAATTGTACGCTGAATAATTTTTTTTACCTGTGCCGGAGCCGATGTGTATGACCAGTAGTATTGGAAGAGGTAAGAAAATGTAAGTAACCATCCTGCAAGAATAAGCAGGTGACCGTTTTTATAAAAAAAACTACGGATGGTTTTAGTGTAGCTCAAAATAGTTTATTCAGCTTGTTTGTTTCTTGCTTTAATCCGGTTCCAGATTTCATCCATTTCATTCAGCGTCATCTTTGCCAGTTCTTTGCCTTCGCTGTTTGCTTCCTTTTCCATTTGCAAAAACCGCTGCATGAATTTCCGGTTTGTACGTTCTAAAGCATGGTCTGCATCAATCTGCAAAAACCGTGCATAATTCACCAGTGAAAAAAACACATCCCCCATTTCTTCTTCCATTTTATCTATATCACCAGCCTGTACCACTTCTTTCAGTTCATTCATTTCCTCTTCAATTTTTTCAAACACCTGGTTCTTATTTTCCCATTCAAACCCCACCTGCTTTACTTTTTCCTGTATGCGTATAGCTTTAATCATCGAAGGCAATCCTTTAGGTACTCCGCCCAGCACCGATTTTTTTCCTTCTTTCATCTTCAGTTTTTCCCAGTTGCGTTTAACATCTTCTTCATTGTTAACCGTTACATCGCCATAAATATGCGGATGACGGGCTATCAGCTTTTCACATATTCCGTTAATTACTTCGGTTAATGTAAACTGCTGCTGCTCCTGGCCAATTTTTGCATAAAACACAATATGCAGCAACATATCGCCCAGCTCTTCCTTAATATGTTTCCAATCGTTATCCGTAATGGCATCAGCCAGTTCATACGTTTCTTCAATAGTTAAAGGCCGTAATGTTTCAATGGTTTGTTTTTTATCCCATGGACACTTTTCTCTCAAATCGTCCATAATTGAAACCAATCGTAAAAACTCTTCCTGTGCGGGTTGATTACTCATACTTTACATATTAAAAAATGAATAAGAGAAAAATGCTGTAAACAAAAAGATGTTTAAAACCAAAGCCATCAGCAACAGCAGCACAAATTTCAGAATTGTTTTGCCTCTGCCCTGCTGGTACACTCTTCGCATTGCTTTGTATAAATAAACAAACAGCAGCATCCATAAAACAAATTTAAACCAGCCCAGATTCCATCCTGCAGCAGTTTCTATTTTTCCCATACTGAAAAAGACAAGTAAAAACAGAAATGTAAATACAAAAAGATGAATGGAGAAGATGAGATGTCCCACATAATACATTTGCCTGTTACGGATATACAGCAAAGAAAAAATCAGTGCAAAGAACGGCAGGGAAATAAACAACATTTTAGGCAACGAATGCAGTACATATTCCAGCAGATCATTACCAAATGTTTTCCAGTCATTTCCATAAATTTTCTTCAGCGTAATCAGCCTGTGTGCTACAGCACGTTCAAACCAGTTACCCTTTTTATTGCGAGTAAGCGTATTCTGAACAGAATCGTACTCGGCAATTGAATTATATTTTATAATGCCTCTTCCGGTTGTATCAAACCTGAATTTTATATTTTCATCCTTATTTAAAACAACTCCTTTTTTTACCAGTTCCGAATCTTCTTTTGTATCAACATACTGCAGCACATCATTTTTTTCACTTACAGCAGATTGGCCGGTATTTGGCTGTGCCGGATGCTCAACATCATTTTTGCTTTTGTGTGATGATTCAGAAAAAAAAGTAAAAAAAAGGATAAAAAAGAATGCCGATGTAAACACATACATCCGTACAGGATTCATATAACCTGCCCTTCTGCCCCGTATATATTCAGCCGTTAAAAAACCGGGCTTGAAAACAAGGTAGCGGAGCGAAGTAAGAAACTTACCTTCAAAATGTGTAATGTCGTTAAAAAAATGAACAATTAAATCCCATGCCGATTCCTTTGGTTCTACATTTTCCTGCCCGCATACGTGGCAATACCTGCCAAATACCCTTGCGTTACAGTTTAAACAGTTTTTTTCTTTTCGCTCTCTGCCATGCGACATATTCTGAAGTTTTGCTAAAAATAAATAATAGCCAACAACTTTTGTTAAGTTTTACACTTTGAGTACATTTTTAGCATAAGCAGAAAATAAGAATAAAATATCTTTGGCAAACTATGCAAAGAAAACAATTCATACCGATGCTTGCAATTGCAATGCTTTTAGTATTACAGGCACCGGCCCAGATTTATTATAAAGATGTGCTTACAGCAAAGCAAACTTCGGATCAACTGAAATTGTACAAAAGCAATAAAACAAAAAAAGTTATTCTTAATTCATTTGAAAGTACGGGTGAGCCTACAGATAAATTTATCTGTTACCAGGAAATTGCTCCGGGTTTTAATTTCATTAAAACATTTACGCAAAGCATTCAAACGCTGCAATCGGTTCTGGTAAGCCAGTTTAATGCAAAAGGGCAACTCATCCGCAGTTCAGACAGTTCAAACACCACACTGAATGTTACAACCTATTCTTACAATGCGCAGGGAAGATTGCTTGTTGCGGAATCATTTTCGCAGGCTTATGCGTACCAGACCAAAGAAACAGAAAAGCATTTGTGGAGTTATGATTCAACAGGGATTCCGCAAAAAGTGCTGCGCATCAAAAACAGTTCAGATACCACAGTTATTGAATTTAAGCCCGATGAAAAAGGCAACCCCGGCGAAGAGATATGGTTCAGCAAAGGGAAGGAAACGCAGCATTGGTACTATTATTACGGAAATAACATGCAACTGACAGATATTGTTCGTTTTAATGAAAAGGCCCGCAAATTATTACCCGATTATTTGTTTGAGTACAACGATCAGTTTCAGTTATCACAAATGATAGCAGTACAGGCAGGCAGCAGCAATTATGTTATCTGGCGTTATCAGTACAATACACAGGGATTAAAAACCCGGGAAAACATTTACAGCAAGCAAAAAGAACTGATGGGTTATATTACTTACACCTACCAATAAGGCAAAAGACTGCTTTTCAAAACTTTAAAAAAGATGCGGTAGATTTTTTTGTCAATTAAAAGCGCTTCTTTACATTTGCACCCCCAACGTTCTTTTACAAGCGGAAGTAGCTCATTTGGTAGAGCACGACCTTGCCAAGGTCGGGGTGGCCGGTTCGAGCCCGGTCTTCCGCTCCAAGTCCCGCTCTGTGCGGGATTTTTTTTCACCTCTTTGGAGCCCCGGTGGTGGAATTGGTAGACACGCAGGACTT